>Ga0307513_10000776_pt1 | contig 46244 bp, 48 predicted proteins | sample 15_EM_MG_FD_202174 | JGI IMG/M metagenome (GOLD analysis project Ga0307513, IMG submission 202174) | Populus trichocarpa ectomycorrhiza microbial communities from riparian zone in the Pacific Northwest, United States - 15_EM | ecosystem: Host-associated > Plants > Roots > Unclassified | place...
AAACTCATGACGTTCTGTGCTTTCCATGGCATACGATCCTCCCGGCTGATTCGCCGGAAAGTGTCAACCATGTCCCCGCACACCTGTCCATCATGTGTCCGGTCCGTACAGCGACGCAAAAGAAAGTTACTTGCCGCCGGGCAACCCCCGGCTTGCTGACAAACCACCATCGGTTGGAAAAAAGAGCGTTCCCGAATTCAGCTTCAGGAAGAAGCCCCACCAATCCTCAGAGCTTGGTCTCAGGCGTCTCGTCTTCTTCAGAAGGCCAGTCGCGAATGTAGGCCTTGAGCATCTTGTTCTCGAAGTTCTGGCCATCGACCACGGCCTTGGCGACGTCATAAAACGAGATCACGCCTTCGAGGACTTTCTTGTTGAGTACCGGCATGTAGCGCGCATGGCGGCCCAGCATCATGCGGCGGACTTCGTCGATTTCGGTGTCGGGCGTGCAGGTCAGCGGCGCGTCGTCCATGGCGGTCCGAACCAGCGTGGTACCAATCTCGCCGCCGTTTTTGACCAGGCACAGAATCACTTCGCGGAAAGTCAGCATGCCCACCAGGTCGCCGTGCTCCATGACGACCAGCGATCCAATGTCCTTTTCCGCCATGATGCCGGTCGCCTTGGACAGGGGCTCGTCAGGCTGGACGGTATAGAGCGTGTTGCCCTTGACACGCAGGATATCGAGTACTTTCATGGTGGTCTCCTGTTTTTCAATTGGTTCCGGTACTGCGTGGGTGTTGACCACCTCAAGCCATTCCGCGTGTCGATCCCCAGCAAGCTGGGGCCCCTCGCCATGCGCGCCATGACTTGTCCCCTTGCCTAAATTCTCTGGCTCATGTCTGGGTATTCTCCCGGTACGGCCCCGAGGGAAATTCAGTTCAAATATAGCCCACAATCCGCCGGCAGGCCACTTCGATTTGTTTCAGTGTGAATGCCGCTTCCCCCTACTTTCCTGGAGACACCATGTCTGGTTACTCTGACCCGGGTTTTGACACGCTGGCCCTGCATGCCGGCGCCGCGCCCGACCCGGCCACTGGCGCTCGCGCCGTGCCCATCCACCTGACGACCTCGTTTGTCTTCGAGTCCAGCGACCACGCCGCCAGCCTGTTCAACCTGGAGCGGGCCGGCCACGTCTATTCGCGCATCAGCAACCCGACCAATGCGGTGCTGGAGCAGCGCGTGGCCGCGCTGGAAGGCGGCATCGGCGCGATTGCCACGGCCAGCGGCCAGGCGGCGCTGCACCTGAGCATTGCCACGCTGATGGGCGCGGGCTCGCACATCGTCGCCTCGACCGCGCTGTACGGCGGCAGCCAGAACCTGCTGCACTACACCATGCGGCGTTTCGGCATTGAGACGACTTTCGTCAAACCCGGCGACATTGACGGCTGGCGCGCGGCGGTGCGGCCCAACACCAAGCTCTTCTTCGGCGAAACCGTCGGCAACCCCGGGCTGGACGTACTGGACATGCCCACCGTCTCCGCCATCGCGCATGAGGCCGGCGTGCCGCTGCTGGTGGACTCGACGCTGACCTCGCCCTGGCTCATCAAGCCTTTTGACCACGGCGCCGATCTGGTCTACCACTCGGCGACCAAATTTTTAAGCGGCCACGGCACCGTCATCGGCGGTATCGTGGTTGACGGTGGCAGCTTCGACTGGGAAAAGTCCGGCAAATTCGCCGAGCTGACCGAGGCCTACGACGGTTTTCACAACATGGTGTTCAGCGAGGAAAGCACCGTCGGCGCCTTTTTGCTGCGCGCGCGCCGGGAAGGCCTGCGCGACTTCGGCGCCTGCATGAGCCCGCACACCGCCTGGCTGATCCTGCAGGGCATTGAAACCCTGCCGCTGCGCATGGCGCGGCACATGTCCAACACCGAAAAAGTGGTGGCCTTCCTGGCCAGCCACCCGATGGTCTCGCGCGTCGGCCACCCGATGCTGGAAAGCCACCCCAGCCACGCGCTGGCCAAAAAGCTGCTCCCGCGCGGCGCCGGCTCGGTCTTCAGCTTCGACATCAAGGGCAAGCGCGAGCAGGGCAAGGCCTTCATCGAAACCCTCAAGGTGTTCAGCCACCTGGCCAACGTCGGTGACTGCCGCAGCCTGGTGATCCACCCGGCCAGCACCACGCACTTCCGCATGACGGACGAAGCGCTGGTGGGCGCCGGTATCACGCAGGGCACCATCCGCCTGTCCATCGGCCTGGAAGACCCGGACGATCTGATCGACGACCTGAAGCGGGCGCTGAAGACGGCCGAGAAAGCCGGAGCCTGAACATGTACCTCAGCGTCAACGACCACAACACCTACTGCTACACCGCAGGCAAACCCTTCGACGTGGCAAAACCCACCGTGGTTTTCATCCACGGCGTGATCAATGACCACAGCGTCTGGGCCTTGCAAAGCCGCTACCTCGCCAACCATGGCTGGAACGTGCTCGCGGTGGACCTGCCGGGCCACTGCAAAAGCGCGGGCGAAGCGCCCGCCAGCGTGGAAGAAGCCGCGGAGTTCGTGACTGCGCTGCTGGATACAGCCGGCGTCCAGCGCGCCGCCCTGGTCGGCCACAGCTGGGGTTCACTGATTGCCCTGGAAGCCGCTTCCCGGCTGAAAGAGCGCGTGAGCCACCTCGTGCTGGTCGGAACGGCTTACCCGATGAAGGTCTCGCAGGTGCTGCTCGACGCCTCTTTGAACGAGCCCATGAAGGCCCTGACCATGGTCAATGTGTTTTCGCGCAGCACCCTGGCCGCGCAGCCCTCGGCGCTGGGCCCGGGCACCTGGGTCTATGGCGCCAGCATGGCCCTGGGCCGGCGCGTGCTGGCGAGCAACACCAAAACCAACGTCTTCCACCGCGGCTTCAAGGCCTGCGACAGTTATGCCAACGGCGACAACGCCATCGCGCAAATCACTTGCCCTGTTCTCTTTGTACTGGGCACGCAGGACCAGATGACACAGGCCAAAGCGGCACAGCCGCTGATAGCCAAAGCGCGCGCCAGCGGCAAAACCGTGCAGCTGGCCAGAGTCCCCGTCGGCCATCACCAGATGACCGAAGCGCCCGAAGAGACGCTGTTTGCGATGCGGGATTTCCTGCGAACCTGAGCGAGCGGCCCAGGCCTGCAGCGGCCTCGCTTATTTCTCGACGATTTTTTCGGTGACGGGCAGGCTGGTCACGCGGTCTTCGATCCAGACGGAAGATGCACCCTTCTTCAGTTCGCCTTTGACAATGTAGTTGCCGCCGGACACGGGTGTGAAGTCCACCACGCCTTCCACTGAGAAAAAAGTGCCCGCGATCTGGCTGGCAATGGCATGGATGGGCGCGCCAGTGATATGGGACCCCTTCAACCTGACTTTCATGGCTTTATTAGCCGGCACGGGACGGCCCACAAACCGGGTTGTGAGCGCCAAACCCCGACCGTAGCTCGCACCTGCTGAAGCCCTGAAGCTGTTGTCGATGTCCTGACCGTCCACATCCATCAGGGCAAAAATCACCGATTTTTTTCCGTCGCCCGGCGTACCGGAGTCCGCCACGACCGCTACCGGCCCGGTGTATCCCTCGGGAACCGGCTTGTAAGTTGCGCATCCGTGCAGAACCAGCGTGACGAACAGGCCAGCGGTCAGTGTCAGTATTCGTTTCATGATTTCCCCCTCGTTGTCGGTTGTTGTGACGTGAATGGTTCTTCACGCGTCCGGACGAACTATAAGCGGTGACTGGTCTGCAACCGGTACACCGCCCCATGCCAGAATTCACGCATGTCCAAGCCCTCCCCGTTCGAGATCACGCCACCGATGTCCGCGCAGCGGGCCGCGGACATCGCCGCCAGCCTCGACCTGCGCGCCCTGCCGCCGGACTTCTACGCCAACCCCTACCCGGTCTACGCCCTGCTGCGTGAAACCGAGCCGGTGCGGCGCATGCCCGATGGCACCTATTTCCTGACACGCTATGCCGACCTGGTAGCGGTGTACCGCGATGCGCAAACCTTCAGCTCGGACAAGAAGGTGGAGTTCACGCCTAAATATGGCGGCCCCTTCGGTAGCGACGGCAAAGTCCCGCCGCTGCTGGAGCATCACACGACCAGCCTGGTGTTCAACGACCCGCCGCTGCACACGCGGGTGCGCAAGCTGATCATGGGCGCGCTGACACGGCGAGCGATTGCCGACATGGAACCGGGCCTCATCACGCTGGTGGAGGGCCTGCTGGACGCCATGGAAGCCCAAGGCGGCGGTGACCTGATCGAGGACTTTGCTTCGGCCATTCCCGTGGAGATCATCGGCAACCTGCTGGGCGTGCCACATGCCGACCGCGGACCGCTGCGCGAATGGTCGCTGGCCATCCTCGGCGCGCTGGAACCCAAACTCACGCTGGAGCAGGAGGCGCTGGGCAACCGCAGCGTCAGCGAGTTCACGGCTTACCTGCGGACCCTGGTGGCTGAACGGCGCCGGCAGCCCGGCGACCCGGAGCACGACGTGCTGACGCGGTTGATCCAGGGCGAGGATGCGGGCGAAAAACTCAGCGAAACCGAGCTGCTGCAGAACTGCGTGTTCATCCTCAACGCCGGCCACGAGACCACCACCAACCTGATCGGCAACGCACTGGTGGCGCTGCAGGAGTGGCCGGCGGCGAAGCAGCATCTGCTATCAAAAGTGAAGCTGAGTGCGCCCGGCCAACAAGGGCCTGTGGCCGATTTGTCTATTGAAATCGACGAGTTCCTGCGTTTTGAGTCGTCCAACCAGCTGGGCAACCGGCGCGCGCTCAAGGCCTGCACCGTTGGCGGGGTGGACCTGCCCGAAGGTGCGCTGCTGACCCTGTGCATAGGTGCGGCCAACCGCGACCCGGCGCAGTTTGCCCACCCCGAGCAGCTGGACCTGGCGCGCCAGGAAAACCGCCACCTGGCTTTCGGCTTCGGCATCCACCAGTGCGCCGGCCTGAGCCTGGCGCGGCTGGAAGGCCGCATAGCGATCAACCGCTTCCTGCAGCGTTTCCCGGACTACCGGCTCACGGCCGTACCCACACGCGGCGGCCGGGCCCGCTTCAGGGGATTTTTGAAGGCTCCCTTCAGCACCAACTCACGCTGAGCTGAGCTGCCGGTGCAGTGCCTGCACCAGTGCTGCCAGGGCCGCGTCGGCCACGGGGACGGCAGCTCCATCGGCCTCCAGCGAACCCAGCAGCCGCGCCAGTGTGCCGGCATGCGGCAGCATCGGGCCGGCGAAGCGCAGCACGGCACCGTCGGCGATCAGCAGGGTTGGGAAAGTTTCGATGTCGAGATCACCCACCAGTGCAGCCTGGTCTTCAATGTCCAGCCAGAGGAAAGGCATGCCTGGGTGCTCTGCCGCCACCTGGTCGAACACCGGGCGGTAATCCCGGCAGGTGCCGCACCAGTCGGCGCACAGGCAGGCTACCCAGCGCTGGACGGCAGGCTTCCGGGGTTGGAAAAGGGGAGCATCAGGCATGGTGCAATTGTGCGGCAGCGTGGCTATGATGGCCTGCACAAGGACTTCCGGAGACACCCCCATGGACAGCACCACACCCGCCGCGCCGCCTGCGGCAGACGCCAAAGCCTTCAAAAGCTTCGCCGAGTTTTACCCTTTCTACCTCACGGAGCACAGCAACCGCACCTGCCGCCGCCTGCACTTCGCCGGCTCCAGCCTGGCGCTGCTGTGCCTGGCTGCATTGGTCGCCACGGGCAACCCCTGGTGGCTGCTGGCGGGCCTGCTCTGCGGCTACGGTTTTGCGTGGGTCGGCCATTTCGTTTTTGAAAAGAACAAACCCGCTTCCTTCAAGCGGCCGCTGTACAGCTTCATGGGCGACTGGGCCATGTACAAGGACATCTGGACAGGCAAGGTCAAGATCTGATGAACAGTAACAGCGCCATTCCCATGCAGCTTGAGCCCCGGGTCATCGACATCCTTTCCGGCATCACCACCGCCACACTGACCACCCTGCTGCTCAAAAAAGGCCTGCGCAATGTCTGGCTGCGCGGCGCGCGGCCGCTGCGTGCCGGCCAGCCACGGCTGGTGGGCCGCGCCTTCACCCTGCGTTTTGTGCCGGCGCGCGAAGACCTGGCCACACCCGAGTCCTGGTCGTCGCCCATCTCCACCCGCGCCGCCATTGAAGACATGCCCGCGGGCTGCATCGCCGTGGTCGATGCCATGGGGGTCAGCGATGCCGGGATTTTTGGCGACATCCTGTGCGCACGCATGCAAAAACGCGGCGTGACGGCGCTGGTGACAGACGGCGTGGTGCGCGACCAGGCGGGTGTGCTGGGCACCGGCCTGCCTGTCTGGTGCAACGGCGCGGCCGCCCCGCCCTCGGTGGCGGGCCTGACCTTTGTGGCCTGGCAGCAGCCGATTGCCTGCGGCGGCGTGGCGGTGTTCCCCGGCGACGTGGTGGTGGTCGATGACGACGGCGCGGTGCTGATTCCCGCCGCCCTGCTCGACGAGATGCTGCTGCTGGCGCCGGAGCAGGAACGCCTGGAGTCCTGGATCATGAGCGAGGTCGACAAGGGTGCCGCGCTGCCGGGCCTGTACCCGCCGAACGCCGAGAACAAGGCGCGTTACGAAGCCGCCAAAAAAGCCAACCGGTAAGTCACGGGGTGCATTGCTCCGCTATCATTTTCATAACACGTCGCGCAGGCGCAGCGTGGAGAAACGGCCGTTTTCCCATAAACTTTTCATGGAAGTATCCTGGCTCAGCAGGAGCTGCGCCATCAGCGGCTCCAGCACCGTGGCGTCCGGGTCGGCCAGCAGCAGGTAACGCGCTTCGTGTTCATCGTCCGGGTCCGTCAGCTGGCCGATCCAGTCCAGCGCCATCAGCGTTTCCAGCACGGTCTCGAGCTGCAGGACGTCGACCTGCAGCGCCCGCGCCAGCTCCGAGCCTTCCAGGCCTATGCGCGTGGTGCTGCGCGCCCGGTGCAACTGCTGCAGCAGTTCCACCGCCAGCTGGAACTGCCAGCCGTGCGCACTGCCGCGGCGCGCCACGCCGGCCAGCAGGCTGGGCAGGTAGGCCGCAATCACCGCACCCAGCAGCACAATGACCCAGGCCACGTAAATCCAGACCAGCAGGATAGGCAGGGTGGCAAAGGCGCCATACACCAGCGAATAGGTCGGCACGCTGCTCAGGTACAGGCTCAGCGCCTTTTTCGCCAGCTCGATGCCGGACGCCACAAACAGCCCGCCCACCCAGGCATGCGCCCAGCGCACAAAGGTGTTGGGCACGTAGTGGTACAGGGCAGCCATGCCGCCGGCCAGCAGGAAGAACTGCAGCATGTCGAGCAGCACCCGCAGCCCGCCGGGCATGGCGCTCACCACGCCGCGCGACCCGGAGACGACATAGGACGTCACCGCCAGGCTGGCGCCCAGCACCAGCGGGCCCAGCGTGATCGCGGCCCAGTAGATCAGCACGCGCTGCGCCAGCGGCCGTGGCTTTTTCACGCGCCAGATGCCGTTGAGCGTGCGATCTATCGTCAGGATCAATGCAATGGCCGTCACCAGCAGCACCGCCAGGCCCGCCACGCCCAGCTTGTTGGCCTGCTTGGCGAACTGGGTCAGGTAGCCGAGCACCTGGCGCGAGATGTTGTCGGGAATCAGGCTGTTGACCAGCCACACCTGCAGCGCACCCTGCAGCTTGGAGAACATCGGAAAAGCCGTGAAGATGGCCAGCGCGACGGTGAAAAACGGCACCAGCGCAATGCTGGTCGTGAAGGTCAGGCTGCTGGCCGTCAGGCCCATGTGGTCTTCGCGGAAACGCTGGCGCAGCGTGATGGCGGTGTCGCGCCAGGGAAAGCGCGACAAATCCGTCAACAACTGCTGCAGGGACTGCTGGAATTTCATCCCCGGTATCATGCCATCGACACCAACATGAACATGACCCTCCATAAAACAACGCAGATAGACGCCACCCGCTGGCTCGCCGTGGGCAGCCTGGGCGCCCTGATCGTTCTCGGCCTGGCCTGGGAGATGTGGCTCGCGCCCGTGCGCCCGGGCGGCTCCCTGCTGGCGCTGAAAGTGCTGCCGCTGTGCCTGCCGCTGGCCGGCCTGCTGAAAAACCGCATGTACACCTACCGCTGGCTCAGCCTGATGGTCTGGCTGTATTTCACCGAAGGCGCAGTGCGCGCCTGGAGCGACAAGCCGCCCGGCAGCTACCTGGCCATGGCGGAAGTCGTGCTGTGCCTGCTGCTGTTTGCGGCCTGCGCCATGCATGTGCGCATCCGCCTGAAAAAAGTCCAACCCGCTGCCTGACATTCCCATGGAAAAAATTCTTGACGATTTGCGCCAGATTGTTGGCGCGCCTCATGTCCTGTTCGAAGGTGACCTCTCGGCCTGGGAGCTCGACTGGCGCAAACGCGCACGCGGCAAGGCGCTGGCCGTGGTGCGCCCCGGCAACACCGCCGAGGTGGCGGCCGTGGTGAAGGCCTGCGCGGCGGCCGGTGTGCCCATGGTGCCGCAAGGCGGCAACACCGGCCTGGTCGGTGGCTCGACGCCTGATGCCTCCGGCCGCCAGATCGTGCTGAGCCTGCAGCGCATGAACGCCGTGCGAGCCCTCGACATGCCCAACCTGACCATGACGGTCGAAGCCGGTTGCATTTTGCAGACCCTGCAGGAAACCGCCGAACATGCCGGGCTGCTGTTCCCGCTGAGCCTGGCCGCGGAAGGCAGCTGCACCATAGGAGGCAACCTGGGCAGCAATGCCGGCGGCACGCAGGTTGTGCGTTACGGCAATGCGCGCGATTTATGCCTCGGACTGGAAGTGGTGACGGCGAGCGGTGACGTCTGGGAAGGCCTGTCGGGCCTGCGCAAGGACAACACCGGTTACGACCTGCGCGACCTCTTCATCGGCAGCGAAGGCACGCTGGGCATCATCACCGCTGCCACCATGAAGCTCTACCCCATGCCAGCGGCGCAGCTGACCGCCTGGGCTGCCGTGCCGTCCATGGACGACGCGGTCACCCTGCTCGGGCTGGCACACAGCCATCTGGGCGCAGGCCTGACGGGCTTTGAAGTCATGGGCCAGTTCGCGCTGGGCCTGGTCGCCAGACATTTCCCCAAGCAGCGCGTGCCGCTGTATGAAGAAAGCGCTTTCTGCGTGCTGCTGGAAAATTCCGACCATGAATCGGAAGCCCACGCGCGCGAGCAGTTCGAGCGCCTGCTCGAACTCGCCATGGAAGAAGGCTGCGTGACTGACGCCGTGGTGGCGGAGAACCTGCAGCAAGCGCACCAGCTCTGGCATGTGCGCGAGAGCATTCCCCTGGCGCAGGCCGAGGAAGGCCTCAACATCAAGCACGACATCTCCGTGCCGGTCTCGCTGATTCCCGAATTCGTGCGCGTCACCGACAAGCTGCTGGCCAAGGCGATTCCGGGTGTGCGCCTTGTCAACTTCGGCCACCTCGGCGACGGCAACCTGCACTACAACGTGCAGGCGCCCGCCGAGGGCGATGCGGCCGCCTTTTTGCGCGAGCAGGAAGACAAGGTCAACGCACTGGTCTATGACTCGGTGCAGGCTTTCGGCGGTTCGATCTCGGCCGAACACGGCGTCGGCAGCCTCAAGGTCAGCAAGCTGGAGCAGCACAAATCGCCGGTGGCCCTTAGCCTGATGCGGGCCATCAAGGGCGCGCTGGACCCGGAAAACCTGATGAACCCGGGGCGTGTGCTGCGGATGTAGCTTGGACTCCCAGGACGGCTCACTTGCGGTCCAGGTCCCGTTCTACGGTTGTTTCGAACCCCCGATCACGTCCTGATATTCGGCCCACGACGCACACGATGAATACCGTTGCCGACTGGGACCCGGCCATCTGAAATACAAAGCCATCCCGCCGGGCGCGGTGAAAGGCTTGTGGCAGACCAGCGTATCGACGGACACGAGGTTGTCGCAAAAGGCAGAGTTCTGCGCCCCAAACTGCCGGGCAATGGCGTCGGCCATGTCATCACCAAGCACGGCGCCGGCAATCAGGTCCTGAAACGGATGGAGCCGGAACTGCGCCTCGAAAAATTCTTCGCTCAGCCGTTCTTCGTACCACTCAAAGGGGTCGATGGCGTCGCTGCTCGTGTTGAACCCCGAGATCAGAACCTCACCGCTCTGCGACACTTCAGCAAGAATCGCCCCTGTGCTGTCATAGACGTTCAGCTGAAACGCGGATACCGAGAGCCGGCGGCAGAGTTCGGCAAGACGCATCCGCGGCGCCCCGGCCGCGCGTTCGGCCAATAACTCAGCAGGCGCCGTCTGGATGACCGTCCATGACGGAGTCCCGGCGAAGATCGCAGCGCCCCACAGGTCGTTGTGCAGGGCACTTTCGTACTGCATCGGCTCGACGAGGGCCCTCTCCCGCTGCGCAGGAGAAGGTATCCGCTCCATGCCTTCGGCAGACCGCCTCCAGCGCATCGGCAACCGCACCCACGTCTGCGTGATGGATATAAGTCGTGTTCACCCAGTAACCCATCGCCCCTCCTTGAACCTGGTGTTGAAACGAACGCCACGCCACGCCTGCCGTGGCGTATCCGGGTTGTGCAAGCGATCAGGCTTCGCGCCCCAGCCATTTCTCAAGGCAGATCCCGTCTGCCATTCCGCTGTACATCGCCGTCTTGATGACGCGCTCGTGGTAGCCATGTTCGTTGTAGAAACTTCGGGCGGCATCATTGTCCTTTCTGGACTCCACGCGGATGCGTCTGGCACCGGCGGCTCGCGCCGCAGTTTCCAGCCAGAGAAGTACCGCGCTGCCAATGCCGCTGCGCTGCCCGGTGCCGCGAACGGCAAGCAACAGCAGGTGCGCGTCGTCCTCGGCGTGGAACATGATCCCGAACGCGGCGATGGCACCCTGCGTGCCGACAACAACGACGTTGGTGTTGGGATCCCTGATCGTGCGGGTCACCCGTTCGACGGTCCAGCGCCAGGGCAGACCCTGTTCGATGTAGTCACGGGACATGTGCGCAATGTCCGCCGCATCGGCGACAGTGGCCAGGCGAACGGCAACGTCAGCGATCATCTTGGCTCCTGGTGCTGGCGGCAAGCGGCGCGAGGTCAGACTGCACGCCTGCCTCCAGGAAAAACGGGAGTTGCGGGGTCTCCCTCAGCCATGTTGAGTGCAACGGCCTTTTCTACCAGCTGGACCACCGTGTACCGCTCCAGTGGCGTTTTCTCGTCGATTTGCAGTGTTGCCATTTGGTATTTGCCGCCAGGTTTCAGACGCGACTCGATGTCCCTTAGCCGCTGACCCCGCCAAAAACCAAAGAGCACACGACACTCTTCGGCCCGTATGAGCAGCACCGGCCCATTCGAGAAATACACGAGATGCCCCCACTTGACAGACTCTGCAAGTGGGGCCGCGCCGACAACGGTGGAGCGCAGCGCTTCGACATAGCGGCGCTGCCAGCCGCCAAGCGAGGCGATGTACGCATCTGGATTCACAGCGGGTGTTGACTTCTTCACGAGGGTTCCCGGGGAGCGTTTCCGTGTTGTGCGGCCTGAGGGGACTCAAGTGATGTGGACCGCGAAGGCCGGCAGTTTTTTGACCCGGCGGCAGCGGTTGACCTCGCCATGAAAATCCACCGCCATCCTCCCGCAAGCGGGTTCCCGTAAATATACTGCGCCCGGCTCCCAAGGAGCTTGGCTCCCCGGACAAGTGCTGCGGGCATAATTAAAACCTTTACCACGCCCTTGCCGCATTCCGCACTATTTTCCCCGGTTCAAGCAGACTGGTTTTCCCCATGACCCATCCCATCCGCTCCCAGTACGAAGATTTCATGCGCCATGTGGACACCCACGGCGTGTTCAAGGCCGACCGCACCGGCACCGGCACCAAAAGCGTGTTCGGCTACCAGATGCGTTTTGACCTCAACGAAGGCTTCCCGCTGGTGACCACCAAGAAAGTCCACCTCAAGTCCATCGTGCACGAGCTGCTGTGGTTTCTGCAGGGCTCGAGCGACAACAACTGGCTCAAGGAACGCGGCGTCACCATCTGGGACGAGTGGGCGCGCGAGGACGGCGATCTGGGGCCCGTGTATGGCGTGCAGTGGCGCAGCTGGCCCACCCCGGACGGCGGCCATATCGACCAGATCGCCGATGTCATCAAGACACTGAAGACCAACCCCGACTCGCGCCGCATCATCGTCAGCGCCTGGAACGTGGCCGACCTGTCGAAGATGGCGCTGATGCCCTGCCACGCTTTTTTCCAGTTTTATGTGGCGCCCGCGACGGAACCGGGAGGCAAGGGCAAGCTCAGCTGCCAGCTCTACCAGCGCAGTGCCGACATCTTTCTCGGTGTGCCCTTCAACATCGCCAGCTACGCACTGCTCACGCACATGGTGGCCCAGCAATGCAGCCTGGACGTCGGTGATTTCATCTGGACTGGCGGCGATTGCCACATCTACAGCAACCACGCCGAGCAGGTGGCGCTGCAACTGAGCCGTGCGCCCTTCCCTTATCCGACGCTGAAAATCAGGCGCAAGCCTGCATCGATCTTTGATTACCAGTTCGAAGACTTCGAGTTTCTGGATTACCAGCACCACGCAGCCATCAAGGCGCCGGTGGCGGTGTAGAACGGTCATGCCTGTCCAGGGGGTCAGCCACATCACCTTCATCGTTCGAGACCTCGAACGCATGGCGAGTTTCCTGTGCGAGGGACTGGGGGCGACGGAGGTCTATGACAGCACGGCCAGAAACTTTTCCCTGTCCCGCGAGAAGTTTTTTGTGCTTGGCGGAATCTGGCTGGCCGCCATGGAAGGCGATCCTCCAGCAGAACGCAGCTATCGGCATCTGGCCTTCAAAGTGGAGGCGTCGGAGCTGCCGGACTTTGAAGCCCGGTTGCGCGCGATAGGTGCCGAAATCAAGACAGCACGGGCGCGCATCCCGGGGGAAGGCCAATCACTTTATTTTTACGATTTCGACAACCACCTGTTTGAACTGCACACAGGCACACTCGACGAACGGCTCAAGCACTACAGTTCATGACATCTCCCCGCATCAACCTCATCTATGCCCGCGCCGCCAATGGCGTGATCGGCCGCGGCGGTACCATGCCCTGGCATTTGCCGGAAGACATGGCGCGATTCAAGCAGCTGACCCATGGCTGTCCGGTCATCATGGGCCGCAAGACCTGGGACTCGCTGCCGCCAAGGTTTCGCCCCTTGCCGGGACGGACCAATGTGGTCATCACCCGACAGCCGGGCTGGAAAGAAGCCGGCGCCGAAGCTGCCGGGAATCTGGCCGATGCATTGGCACTGTGCGTTGCATCCGCGGAGGTGTGGGTCATCGGCGGCTCGCAAATCTATGCTTTGGCCGCGCCGCTGGCCGACCGCATTGAAGTCACCGAAATCGCCCAGGACTTTGAAGGCGACACGTTTGCGCCGCAACTGGGCCCTGAATGGCGGGAAGCCGCGCGCGAAGATCACGTATCTTCCAACGGCATGAAGTTCAGCTTCATCACCTATAACAAACAGCACACGAGCAAAGACAAAGGAACTTGATATGTCAGGAGGCGGATTTCACGTGCACGGGCCCCACGACCATGAACTCGAGCATGCGGCACAGGGTGGCCATGGCGGCCATGAGAGCGGCGGCGGCATGATCGCGCAAATCGCCGTCATCACGGCCATCATCGCCACCGTCGGCGCCATTTTTTCCTACATGGGCGGCGCCACCCAAGCCAATGCGGGCCTGTACAAAAACAACGCAGCCATCAAGAAAACCGAAGCAGCGAACCAGTGGAACTACTTCCAGTCCAAAAGCACCAAGCAGTCGCTGGCTGAATTCGCCCGCGATCTCGCGCCAAACGACAAAAAGCCCGGTTACCAGGCCAGGATTGAGCGCTACGAAAAAGAAAAAGGCGAAATCACGGTAGCCGCCCAGAAACTGGAGGCCGAGGCCACCACCTGGGACAAGTCGTCCGAAGAGCAAATGCACCAGCATCACCGCTGGGCGCAGGCCACGACTGTGCTGCAGGTGTCTATCGCTCTGGCTGCCATTGCCCTGCTGACGCGCAAGAAATGGCTGGAGTACAGCATGTTCGCCCTGGCAGGCGTGGGTTTGTTAATTGGCGCGCTAGCGGCGCTACACATTTAATAGCAATCCAATGCCTTGTCATAAGGGCAAAAGGGCTGGAGCACCAAGATCATGAAAATCGCCACCTGGAATGTCAACTCGCTGGCCGTGCGCCTGCCGCAGGTGCTGGACTGGCTCGCCACCAACCCGGTGGATGTGTTGTGCCTGCAGGAACTCAAACTCAGCGATGACAAGTTCCCGCTGCAGGCGCTGGCCGACGCGGGTTACCCTCATTGCGCGGTATTCGGCCAGAAGACCTACAACGGTGTAGCCCTGCTGAGCCGCCTGCCCTTGCGCAATGTCGTCAAGAACATTGCCGGCTTCAGCGACGAACAGTCACGCGTGATCGCCGCCACGCTGGACACCCCCCAGGGCGAGCTGCGCCTCGTCAACGGTTATTTTGTCAACGGCCAGGCGCCGGGAACCGACAAGTTCGACTACAAGATGCGCTGGCTGGACGGCTTGCGCAACTGCCTGCGGGAAGATCTGACAGCCCACCCGAACCTGGTGCTGGTCGGCGACTTCAACATCACGCTGGACGACCGCGACACCTGGGACGCCGAAGGCCTGCGCGAAACCATTCACCACACCACCGAAGAACGCGAGCACCTGAAAGCGCTGCTGGGGCTGGGGCTGCACGATGCGTTCCGCCTGTTCGACCAGTCTGAAAAAAGCTATTCCTGGTGGGACTACCGCGAGTTTGCGTTCCGTCGCAACCGTGGCCTGCGCATTGACTACATCCTGGTCAGCGATGCGCTCAAACCGGCTCTGCAGAGCTGCGTGATTGACCGGCTGCCACGGAAGAACGAGCGCCCCAGCGACCATACGCCGGTGCTGGCGGAGCTCAGCTTGCTATAAATTACGTAGCAACGTATTCCCGACCGCCAAGGGCTAAAGGCAAATTTCATCTACAAGCGGCGCAGCACCTGACCGGGAAACTCTGCCGACTCGGCAATATTTCCTTTGGCATGGCGCTGGCTGTTGCAGACCTCATGGCTGATGGCCAGGTTTTCCGCATGGCTGTTGCCGCCCTCGCTCAGCGGCAGGATGTGCTCGAGCGTGGCGGCGGCCGGCAACACATGTTCACCACAGACCCAGCACGGCACCTTGCCATGCAATTGGCGCGCGATAGTTCTGTAGATTTTTTCGCGGGTCAGGGATAAACGACTCATGCCCGAACTTTAAATCAGAGCGACACGGTCCACGCGGAATGAGGCATCCTTCGACAGGCTCAGGGCGACGGATAAAAAGCGATGCCCGCGAAGGCATCTCTTCTCAAGCAGGGGCCGCGGATCTGGCTTTGCCAGTCCGCAGGCGCAGCGCCCCCTCGGGGGGCAGCGCAGTACACGAAGTGACAAGCGTGGGGGCTTGATCACTCCAGGTGCAGCTCCTGAATCTTGCGTGTGATGGTGTTGCGCCCAATGCCGAGCTTCTGCGCGGCTTCGATGCGGCGGCCCCGCGTGTTGAGCAAGGCTGTCTGGATCAGCTTGGACTCGAAACGCCGCGTCAGCACATCCCACACGTCGCTGCGCCCGGTCGCCAGCAGGGCCATGGCCTCGGCTTCGAGCCCGCTTTCCCAACTGCTGCCATTGAGCGGCAGGCCAGCCGTTTCTGCGGGCATGACATGCAGGGTATCCGGGGCCAGCGCCCTGGGCAGCTCAGCAGGCTGGGGTTGAGCCCGCAAAGGCGCGGTGCCGCCTTCGACCAGCACGGGCACCCGGCCCGGCTCGGGCACGAACCCCAGCACCTCGGGCGGTAAATCCTTGGGCTCGATGACCAGGGCCGGCGCCATCACGGTCAGCCAGTGGCAGATGTTTTCGAGCTGGCGCACATTGCCGGGAAAGCTGAAGGTGCTGAGCTGCTGCAGCGCGGCATCGGAAATGCGCTTGGGCTCCACGCCCAGCTGTTTGGCGCTTTGCTGCAGGAAATGGCGCGTGAGCATGAACACGTCTTCGCGTCGTTCGCGCAGTGCGGGCAGGCGCAGGCGGATCACGTTGAGACGGTGGAACAGGTCTTCCCGGAAACCGCCTTCCTTGACACGCTGCTCCAGGTCCTGGTGCGTCGCGGCAATCACGCGCACATTGGTCTTGACGGCGTTGTGGCCGCCGACGCGGTAAAAGTTGCCGTCGCTCAGCACGCGCAGCAAACGCGTTTGCAGGTCGAATGGCATGTCGCCGATTTCGTCGAGGAACAGCGTGCCGCCGTCGGCCTGCTCGAAGCGGCCGCGGCGCATGGTTTGCGCGCCGGTGAAGGCACCGCGCTCGTGGCCGAACAGTTCGGACTCGAGCAGGTCTTTCGGGATGGCTGCGGTGTTGATGGCCACAAAGGGCCCGTTGGCACGCGGTGAATGTTTGTGCAGCGCCCGCGCCACCAGTTCCTTCCCCGAGCCGGACTCGCCGGTGATCATCACCGTCACCATGCTCTGGCTCAGCCGTCCGATGGCACGGAACACGTCCTGCATGGCCGGCGCCTGGCCCAGCATCTCGGGCGTGTCGGCCATGCGCTCTTCGGCCACTTCCTCGCGCTGGCTTTCCTCGACGGCGCGGCGTATCAGCTCGACCGCCTTGGGCAGGTCAAAAGGCTTGGGCAGGTATTCGAAGGCGCCGCCCTGGAAGGCCGACACGGCGCTGTCCAGGTCGGAAAAGGCCGTCATGATGATGACCGGCAAGCCGGGGAGTTTCCCCTTCACTTTTTCAAGCAGGTCCAGGCCGGAGCCTCCGGGCATGCGGATGTCGCTGACCAGGACTTGCGGGCCGTCTTCCTCGGTGGCACTGTCGAGCGCACTGAGGACTTCACGCGGGTTGGTGAAACTGCGGGTGGGCAGGCCTTCGCGCAGCAAGGCCTTTTCCAGCACAAACCGGATGGACTGGTCATCATCAACAATCCAGATCGGTTTCATGTATGCGGTCCCTTCGGTGCTATCGGTTATCTATCAAATGAAAGGCAACAGATTTCAAGGCAGCGGTATCAGCAACTTGAAATCCGTGCGGCCGGGGACGCTGTCGCACTCAATCAAGCCGTGGTGTTGCTGAACAAAGGTTTGCGCCAATGTCAGCCCCAGTCCGGAACCGCCCTCCCGCCCCGAGATCAGGGGATAGAAGATACGGTCCTTGATGGAGTCCGGAACGCCCGGTCCATTGTCGATAACATGCAATTCCAATGCCAAGCGATAACGCTGCTTGCCAAAAGTTACCTGCCGGGCGATTCTTGTCCGGAAAGTGATCTGCCCGTCACCGCCGGCAATGCGCTCGGCGAGCGCCTGCGCGGCGTTGTGCGCAATATTGAGCACCGCCTGGATCAGCTGTTCGCGGTCTCCCCGGAAATCCGGAATCGAGATGTCGTAGTCGCGCATCACGCGCAGGCCGCGCGGAAACTCCGCCAGGATCAGCGAGCGGACGCGTTCGCATACCTCATGGATGTTGACGTCGCCCACGAGATGCGGCCGGCGATGCGGCGCCAGCAGGCGGTCCACCAGTGACTGCAGGCGGTCGGCCTCATGGATGATGACCTGGGTGTATTCGGTCAACTCCTTGGACTCGATCTCCATTTGCAGTAGTTGCGCCGCACCGCGGATGCCGCCCAGCGGGTTCTTGATCTCGTGTGCCAGGTTGCGTATCAGCTCCTTGTTGGCCTGCGCCTGGTCGATCAGGCGCTCTTCGCGGTCCTGCTTGGCCTGCTGCTCCAGCGGCAGCAACTCCACAATGGCCTCGCCCGCCGTATCGGTTTGCGCCACCACCACATGCACGGGCATAGGCTCGCGGTTCAACGGCTTGAGCCAGGCGTCGTAACGCAGCGCCGCGAACTCGTTGCTGCCCGCACCTTCCAGCGCGTTGTGCAGGATGGCCGGTTCGGTAAAACAGTCGGGAAGCTGGGAGCCTTCGATGGTCCGGCGCGAGGTCCCCAGCGCGTCTTCCAGCGCTGCGTTGGCAAACACCACCACGCCGTTGGTGCGTACCACAGCCACCAGCGTGGCCAGCAGGTCAAAGGATTGGAAGCGAAGGGATGCCGGAACGAGAGCGGCAGCGAAAAGATTGGGCTTTTTCAAGCAACCTATTTTGACGCAGTTCAGCCGTGGTGGGCTTACTGCTGGGAGGTGTTTCCAGGCAAACGGGCAATTTCGCGCTTCAGGCCGGCAATGTCGCTTTCGTGGCGGGCAATGCTTTCCTTCATTTCAGCGACGCGGTCCAGGTAGCGCTGGTAATTGCGCCCTTCAATGCCCTGCTTTTCCGGCTGCCCGTTGTTGAACTCTTTTTGCTGTTCCGCGAGGCGGAGCTCGGCTTTCCTGAGTTCGGCTTCCAGAATGGCCCGCGTGTCGCTGTCTCGGGAGCGCTGCGCATCATTGCTTGCGCTCGGCGAAGCCTGGGTCGCTGTGGCAACCCGCACCGCTGACCGGCTCGCTGATGTCCCCGGAACCACGGTGACATTACCGCCTTCAATCTGCTTGCAGCCGCGCGCCTGCGCATCCTTGGCATTGTTGATGTATTCGGGCGTAGCGCCAGCCTTGGCGCTGCAGCGGTAGATGCGCTCCTGCGCAAAAGCCGCAGAGAGGCTGCTGGCGAGAAGAACGGCTGAGATTGAAAGAAGTACTGTAGGTTTCATGCGTAACCCCAAGTGCCTGTTAGGGCATGGACGGTCTGCCAGTATCTCGCAAAGGTGTCAAAAAGCAAAATATGCCACTGGATAACCATGCTGCCCAATAAAAAAGGACGGCTGATGCCGTCCTTTTTTGACCACAGACTGTAAGAATTTACAGTGAGTAATACATGTCGAACTCGATCGGATGCGTTGCCTGGCGCAAACGCGTGACCTCACCCATTTTCAGCTCGATGTAGGCGTCGATCATGCTGTCGGTGAACACACCGCCCTTGGTCAGGAAGCCGCGGCTTGCGTCGAGGCAGTCCAGTGCCTGGTCCAGGCTGTGGCACACGGTTGGGACTTTGGCATCTTCCTCGGGCGGCAGATGGTACAGGTCCTTGGTGGCTGCTTCGCCGGGATGGATCTTGTTTTCCACGCCATCGAGACCGGCCATCATCAGGGCCGAGAAGCCGAGGTAGGGGTTCATCAGTGGATCGGGGAAACGCGCTTCGATGCGGCGGCCTTTTGGATTGGCGACGTAAGGAATACGGATCGAGGCCGAGCGGTTTTTCGCCGAGTAGGCCAGCTTGACCGGAGCTTCGTAACCAGGAACCAGGCGCTTGTAGCTGTTGGTGCCGGGGTTGGTGATGGCGTTCAGTGCTCGTGCGTGCTTGATGATGCCGCCGATGTAGTACAGGGCGAAATCAGACAGGCCTGCATAACCGTCACCGGCAAACAGGTTCTTGCCATCTTTCCAGATGGACTGGTGCACGTGCATGCCGGAGCCATTGTCGCCAACGATGGGCTTGGGCATGAAGGTGGCGGTTTTACCGTAGGCGTTGGCCACGTTCTGCACCACATATTTCAGCATTTGCGTCCAGTCGGCGCGCTGTACCAGCGTGCTGAACTTGGTGCCGATTTCGTTCTGGCCTGCGCCGCCCACTTCGTGGTGGAAAACTTCGACCGGGATGCCCAGCGATTCGAGGATCAGCGACATCTCGGCGCGCATGTCCTGCGTGCTGTCAACCGGGGGAACCGGGAAGTAGCCGCCCTTGACGGTCGGACGGTGGCCACGGTTGCCGCCTTCGAGCTTTTTGCCCGAGTTCCAGGGTGCTTCGTACTCTTCGATCTTGAAGAAAGTACCCGACATGTCGGTGTTCCAGCGCACGTCGTCGAAGATGAAAAATTCTGGCTCCGGACCGAAATAGGCGGTATCGCCCAGCCCGGAAGACTTGAGGTAGGCCTCGGCACGCTGCGCGATGGAACGCGGATCGCGGTCGTAGGCCTTGCCGTCGCTGGGCTCCAGCACATCGCAGCTCATGAAGATGGTGGTTTCTTCAAAGAACGGGTCGATGTTGGCCGTCTTCGGGTCAGGCATGAGCAGCATGTCGGAAGCTTCAATGCCTTTCCAGCCTGCCACGGAAGAACCGTCGAATGCGTGGCCCGCGGTGAATTTGTCTTCGTCAAAGTGGGACACTGGCACGGTCACGTGCTGCTCTTTGCCCCGGGTGTCGGTAAAACGGAAGTCAACAAACTTGACTTCGTTTTCCTTGACCATTTTCATGACGTCTGCGACGGTCTTTGCCATCAGAATCTCCTGTTGCTGGATGGTGGTTAAAAAATTGTTTCGGCATGGCTGGATGCACTTTTTGTGCCAAACGCCCTTCGGGGTGTTTGCCGGTGTTTTGCAGCCAAGCCTTGGATTGTGCCGTCATCCGGACCCGGATTTCGCGCTGGCAGGCTCGCAAAACCCGAAAAGAAATCAAAAAATCAAGGCACCATAAAAGTGCAAAGATAAAAGCACCATAATAGTGCGATTTGTCAACGCACTAATTCAGGGCCAAGCTTGGCGTTAAATGTGTGCAGACCCGCAAGCAAGGCCGGATAGGCTGCATTGACCGCCTCGGGTGTGCCTTTGACACCCAGCTCGATGTGTCGGCCGTAGTCTGGGTGGTCCACGCTGGGCAGGCTGAAGACCTTGACGCCGCTGTGGCGGGCTTCAATGTCCAGCATCAGTGGTGTCAGCGCAGCTTCCATGGAGCCCATCACGATCACCGATTTTTCGCTGTAAGCCAATTTTTGGTGCAGCCCGGCATAGTGCGTATCCAGCACCCACTCGATCATCGGCCAGGCCATGACGGGAAACCCCGGCAGGAAATGGACGCCCCCACGGTCGCTCACTGCGTGTAGCTCCCTGCCCCCCGGGGGGGCCGTTGCGCCTGCGGTCTGGCGGAGCCAGTCCCGCGGCCCCTGCTGGGTTGAAGAGGCGCCGAGCTTCCCCACTTCGTGTGGATCGCGCCCCCCCGCGGGATCGTCTCCTCGATCAACCCAGCAACTGAAACCTGGGATCTTGTTGTAGGGGTTGGGAATGATGGCGGCACCGGCCGGGAACACGCCCATGTTCAGCCGGTGGATGTTGTCGTGCCGGTCAGGCTCGTAAGGCACACCCTGCTCCCTGGCAATGTCCTGCATGCGTTCCCGAATCAGGCGTTCCGCCTCCGGATGCAGCATGAGGTCGGCACCCAGCGCTTTGGCTGCGCACTGGCGGGTGTGGTCATCCGGCGTGGCACCTATGCCACCACAGGAAAACACCACATCGCCGGACACGCGCGCGGCGGCAAAGGCACGCGCCAGTGTGGCGGTGATGCGCTCCGGATCGTCGCCTACATAGTCGGCATAACCAAGCTGCAAGCCGCGCGCTGCCAGCAGCTCGATCACCTTGGGCAGGTGTTTATCGGCGCGTTTTCCGGAAAGGATTTCGTCGCCGATGATGATGATTCCGAAGTGGGGGGTCATGGGAAAAGTCTCGTGGTCATGGCAGGGAACCGGGTTGGCCACCCGGCACGCCGAGGCGCGGCGCAGGTCCGGTGGTTGTTTCAGGCGGCAGTTGGTCCGCTATTGTTTCAATAGCATCCTGTGCAAGCGGGTCAGGGGCTATGACCACATTTTGCTTGCGAAGCTGCTCCAGTGCAGCCAGGCAGTAGTGGGCAAACCAGAGCGAGGAAAAGGCAAACACCAGGGTGTAGACCCAGATGGCGACGGGCACCAGGATGGGCGCCATGGCGACAAACATCGCACCCGACGCCCAGATCAGGCTGGGCGCTGCGCCCAGGTAGCCGCTGAGCACGCCGATGCCGAGCAAGCTGGCGCGGTGACGGCGGAAGATTTCGCGCCGTTCTTCGGCACTGGCGTGGTCGACCAATGCGTCGTAGGACATCACGCGGTAGGTCAGCCAGCCCCAGATCAGCGGCGGCAGGATCAATATCAGGGGCGGGATCAGCCACAGCGGAATCGAGATGATCAGCGCAATCGCGGCCAGCAGTGTCGAGCTGAGCGACCAGAACAGGCTGGCCAGAAAAGAGCCGCCCTTTTTGCGCTCCATCAACGGAAAGCGGCGCTCGGCCACCAGCACCACCATGGCAGGTGTCATCAGCATGGCCACGAACAGCAGCGAGATGATCACGATCACCGGAATGGCCAGGAACAACAGCAGTGCGGGTGCCAGCACCACCCGCAAGTTGCCCAGCCCCAGGCCTTCGAGCCAGCGTGCCATGGTGTTCAGCAGCTCGTAGCTTTCCAGGCCGGAACGCACTGCCGCGAGTGCGCCTTCCCAGAAGAAATAGCCGAGGCCGAGCGACAGGGCCACCATGATGGCCAGCGGCAGCACCGACAGGGCAATCACCCGCGGATGCAGGCAGTACATCACTGCGCGCCAAAAGGAATCGAGAAGCTTGCTCATTGGCCTGGTGTCCTCTCCCGCAAATAAAGGCGACATGAAATCGCCCATTCAGTCGTCATGCCGCGTTACCGTCGTTGCCATGGTTGCGGCTTGCCTGCCACTGCCGGGGCAATGTCATTTCATCACCTGTTCGTGGGGCAGGACGTTAGGATAACTTGCCCGGCCGGCCAGCGCTCACGTTCATTACGCCCGGCCGGCCAGCCGCTTCAGGCCAATCCATTGCTGCGACCAGAAACCCCGTCCGTAGTCACGGCCCTTCTCGACCTGGTCGCGCACACCCGTTGGGTCGTAGCGCTGCTCGAAATTGGCGGTGCCAAAAAGCACGTCCCACCAGGGCAGCAACACTCCGAAGTTGTGGCCGCGGGCCGTGTTGGTTCCGGCTGGCTCATGGCCGATGCCAATGCTGTGGTGCAAGCGGTGAAAGCGCGGGCTGACCCACAGGCGCTCGCCTGTCCGCCCGAACCACAACCGCAGGTTGGCATGCTGGATACTTTCGCTGAGCTGTGTCAGGGCCACGATGGCAACGAACTGGCCGGGCCCCACGCCGATCAACTGGGCTGCGATAACGAGCAGGCTGTCCACCAGAATGTCGTCGAGCAGGTGATTGCGGTTATCGCTCCACATCGTCATCTGGCGCTGCGCATGGTGCAGCGAATGCAGCCGCCACCAGAGTCCCCACTGATGCTGTCCACGGTGAATCCAGTAACCCAGGAAGTCAAATATCACCAGGTAGATCAGGAAACTGGTCATGGCGCCGTCAGTGACACCGGGCCAGAGCTGGTCCAGATGGAAAGTGCCGTAGCCGGCGGTGCGCAGCGCGCCGAACCCTTCGTCAAACAGCGGATCCAGCGTGAAGAACAGCGCAATGCGGAACACGCCGAGCCGGTGAATCACGGTGTAAAGCATGTCGGTGCGCACGGTCGCACGGTCCAGCACCGGCTCCACCGGCCGCCAGCGCTGCAGCGGCCCGACCACTGCCAGCAGGATGATGATCTGGATGACGCCGACCAAAAACCAGGCCGTGGCCTCATACCCGTCTTCAAGCAGGTTGCCCATGCCCAGGGCGAACAGGGCCGGCTGCACGATGGTCTCGAACAGCCCCTCCTGCACCAGCGAAAACCCGTTGCTGAAGAAAGTGATCACCCCGTCCATGAACACTATTTTGCCGCCGGAACGACGGCAGCCGGCTGCCTGGCGGCAATCCAGGCTTTGTAATGCGGGTGCTCGCGCAGCGTTTCAAAACAGAAGCCGCGTGCTTTCAGCCCGACGATCAGCGGCTCGAGCACCGCCGGCGCCCAGGGGTCCTGGCGCGACCAGATGCCCAGGTGGGCGAGCAGGATGTCGCCGGACTGGATGTCTTTCAGCGCTTTGTTGAGGAGAACATCGTTCGGGTAGCGATCGCTGGGCAGCTCATCCCCCAGAAAACCAGCGGGCGACCAGCCCACGTGTTCATAGCCGCAGGCTTTGGCAACCGCCAGCAGCTTGGGCGAAGTTTTGCCGCCCGGTGCGCGGTACAGCGGCAAAGGCTTCTTGCCGGTGAAGTCCTGCAGGCGTTCCGCGGCGAAGGAGATTTGCTGGCAATATTTTTGGGCATCCCAGGTGAACTCGCGCCCGGCCAGGGCACCGGCCGACGGACGTATGCGAAAACGCGGCTCAATGCCACGCAGGTCGCCACGCCAGTAGGCGTGGTCATAGGTGTGCGAAGCAAACTCGTGGCCTTCGGCTGCGCGGGCTTTCCACCAGGGCGCCCAGTCGCTGCCCAGGCTGCCGTTGCCGGTCTTGGTGCGCTCATTGGCTGCAAAAAAAGTCACCTTCACCTGCTGCCTGTTCAGCACCTCGGCGATCAGCGGCGCAACTTCCATGTGGCCGGTATCCAGCGTCAGGTAAACCGGTTTCCCTCGCTTGCCTTGGGTATCCAAACAGCCTTCAGCCCATACCGGTCGTGCCCCAGCAGCTATGAAAACTGCAGCAGTCAGCAGCATGGCGAGCAACCGCCGCGCGCCTTCAATCAAGCGGGGGCCGCGGAACCGGCTTCGCCGGGCCGCAGGCGCAGCGGCCCCCTCGGGGGGCAGGGAGCTACACGCAGTGAGCGACCGTGGGGGCACGTCAGTGCGAAGCGTGATCCAGTGTCCAGACACCATGGGGACTCTTTCCAACATTGACCTGGCGTACCACCTTGCGGCTGGCCATGTCGATCACAGTGAGTTTGCGCGCCCAGCGCGAGGTGACATAAATGAGTTTTCCGTCGCGCGAGACATCCATGCAGTCAGGCCCGCCGGGCGCGGCGTAATTATCGACCACGGCAAAGGTCTGCAGGTCGATTTTGCTGATGCTGTTGGCCACCCGGTTGCTGACCAGGACATGGCGGCCGTCGCCGAGCGCGCGAAAGGCATGCGCGCCGGCGCCGGTCTTGATGACACGGGCTCGCTGGGGCTGCTTGCCGCTGACGTCATACACCTCTACCGAATCGCTGCCGGTCAGGCCGACCAGCAGGAACCGGTCATCGGCCGTGCCGAAGACATCGGCCGGGGTCAAGCCGGTCGGCGTGCGCCATTTGAGGGCCTGGGTCGCCAGGTCGATGGCCACCAGCTCGTCGCTGTCCTGCATGGACGCATAGACCGTGGTGCTTTTGCTGTCTATCCACAAGTGGCTGGGTGTTTTGCCGGTGGGTACACGCTTGACCAGCGTCACGTCCGTACCGTCCCAGCGGTAGATGTCGATGTGGTTCAGGCGGTTGGCAGCCGTGACAAACCACTTCATGTCGGGCGAAAAACGCAGGTGGTAGGGGTCGATGATGCCGCGAACGACGCGCTGGACCTCGGCGGTCTGGGGGTTGATGAAAGTCAGGGTGTCGGACAGCGCATTGGCCACGATCACCGACTTTTCGTCGGGCGTGAGGTAAAGGTGGTGCGGCTGCTTGCCGGTGGCTATGCGCCGCGTTTCGGTCCAGTCCACGGGGTTGATGACGCTGACGCTGTCGCTGAGCGAATTGAGGACAAACAGCGGCGTTGGGGGCGCTGGCTGAGCCCGGGCGGGCACAAGGGCAGCACCCAGGCCAATGCAAAGGGCGGCGCCAAACAAACGAAGGAGGAAATTCACAAAACGGGCTTTCTGCAGTCAACCTGTGAGTTTACCGGTTGAGCCTTGATCAACGCGCCAAGGCGCCGGCGCGCTTACATCCCTTACGATGGCCAGATGAATTTTGTAGAGATAGCCGGCGTGCGCCTTGAAATCCAGGCAATTGACGGGTCAGCGGACCTTGCACCTCTCGTCTTTCTGCATGAAGGCCTGGGTTCGGTCAGCCTGTGGACGCAACGCGGCCGCAGCTGGCCGGAGGCGGTTTGCCGGGCCACCGGCCGGGCCGGGCTGGTCTATTCGCGGCGCGGTTATGGCCAGTCGGATGCCGTGCCCGATGTGCGCGGTGCTGGCCGCCTGGCGCCGGATTACATGCATCGTGAGGCTTGGGAGGTGTTGCCGGCCCTGCTGGCCGCCCAGGGCATTGGAAAGCCCGTGTTGCTGGGCCATTCAGATGGCGCCAGCATCGCCCTGCTCCATGCCAGCCGGCACCCGGTGACCACATCCGTCGTGATGGCGCCGCACTTGATGGTCGAAGACATCGCGGTCCGGGCGATTGCCGAAGCCACCGTGGCCTTTGAGTCAGGAGGCCTGCGTGAGCGCCTGGCCCGCCATCACGCCGATGTGGACGGCGCCTTCTGGCAATGGAACGACGTCTGGTTGTCGCAGGCTTTTCGCAGCTTTGACATCCGGCCGGACTGTTGCCGGATCAGCGCGCCCATGCTGGCAATCCAGGGCATCAACGATGAGTACGGCACCATGGCCCAGCTTGACGAGCTGGCGTTGGCGGTGCCGCACACCCGGCAGCTCAGACTGGCCGATTGCGGCCATTCCCCGCAGCGCGACCAGCCGGACAGGGCACTGGAAGCAATTGTTGGTTTCCTGCGGCCACTGGCCTGAAGCTGGATGCTATTTATTCAATAGCTATCGGTGCCCATTGGATAAGGGCTTAAAGCACTTTTTACCTCTGAAATACGCAAAAACTCAGGCTGAAATACGGGCCAGATCCTGCGCCGTCAGCCAGCGCCACTGTCCGGGTTTCATGTCGGCCGGCAGCTCCAGCGACCCGATAAGCGCGCGGTGCAGGCCGCCGACGTCTTCCACCCGGTTGCCCACCGCAGCAATCATGCGCTTGACCTGGTGGTACTTGCCCTCAGTCAGTGTCAGGCTCAGCTGGTGATCGCCGGTTTTTTCACAGGCCGCCGCGCGCACCGGCTTCGGATCGTCATCCAGCACCACGCCGGCCAGCAGCTTGTTCACCTGCTTGTCATCAACCGGATGTTTGGCGGTCACTTCATACACCTTGGGCACATGGTGCTTGGGCGAACTCATGCGGTGGATGAATTTGCCATCATCCGACAGCAACAGCAGCCCGGTCGTGTCCTGGTCGAGCCGGCCGACCGCCTGCACGCCAGCAGCAGCCCCGCCGCCACGCTGGCGGATGGGCGCCGGCAGCAAGGTGTAAATGCTCGGGTAGGTACTGGGTTTTTGCGAACACTCGTAACCGGCCGGCTTGTGCAGCATCAGGTAGGCCTTCTCGTGGTATTCCCAGTCGACGCCCTGCACCGTGAAGTGCAGGCCTTCTGCTACAAACTCCATGGCAGGTTCAGCGCACGGAACGCCGGCCACAGCCACAAAACCCTGTTGCACCAGCCCGGCACAGACACGCCGCGTGCCAAAGCCCTGGGAGAAGAGAATGTCCTGTAATTGCATGTTTTTCGCCATGTGCCTATTGTGGCTGTGGTGGCACGGGCTTTTTTCGCGCTAAAAAGGCTCAGGACTGGTCTCAAGCGACGTACCTACCGGAATCGTCCGTGTCGGCGTCAATATCTACATTTCGCTTTTAAATCAGCGATGTTGCCGTACAGCATCCGCTAACATCCGAGAGAACTTCGAGCGAAATTGCAGCAAATCCGTGACAACGGACCGGCTTGCCGCGCTTCCCGTCTTTGCAGGCAACCCGGCAGCACCATCAATGGCATTTCCTCCCGGACACGATCAGCGTGCCGCCTCCTCGCACCGCCCTGACATCGACGGGCTACGCGCGATTGCCATTCTTTCCGTGGTGGTTTTTCACGCCTTTCCGTACAGCCTGCCTGGCGGCTTCACGGGTGTCGACATCTTTTTCGTCATTTCCGGCTTCCTGATCTCCAGCATCATTTTCAAGAGCCTGGTTAACGGCGATTTCCGGTTTGCCGCTTTTTATGCACGCCGCGTGAGGCGCCTGTTTCCAGCCCTGATCGTCGTCCTTGTCTCGTGCTACGCCTTGGGATGGCTCTTGCTGCTGCCCGATGAGTTCAAGCAGTTGGGCAAGCACATGACAGCGGGGGCTGCCTTTGTGCAGAACTTTGCGATCTGGAAAGAAGCGGGCTACTTCGACACCGCAACGGAACTCAAGCCGTTGATGCACCTGTGGTCACTGGCCGTGGAGGAGCAGTTTTATCTGCTCTACCCGATTATTGTGTGGGTGGCTTGGCGTCTGGGCATCAGCGTACTGACGGTGGTATTCACATGCGCAGCTCTTTCTTTCGGAATAAACATCGCTGAGGCCAGCGACGAAACGGCGAAGGCCTTTTTTGTTCCACAAACCCGCTTCTGGGAGCTGTTGGTAGGCGCATTACTGGCTTACCGCTGCCTGTTCGCGCCTGGAATACCGGCTAAGGAGTTCAGCCGCATGTCATGTCGACCGGTCGGTTTCAAGCTAACTGTTATTCCCGCCGACCGAAGAAGGGAATTGAACAATCTGTTGGCCGCATCCGGTCTGATCCTGATCTTGACCGCGCTACTCGCCATTGACCGCACCAACCCTTTACCCGGATGGCGGGCGTTAATCCCCGTGGCAGGGGCTGGTTTACTGATCCAGGCAGGCCCGCAGGCCTGGGTCAACAGGAAACTGCTCTCCAACCGTCTTATGGTGTGGGTGGGGCTGATCAGCTACCCCCTCTATCTGTGGCATTGGCCGCTGCTCTCATTCGTCAGGATCCTGACATCGGACGAACCCCGACCTGACCTTCAGGCAGTTGCGGTTGCAGTGAGCTTTGTGCTGGCATGGCTCACCTATGAGCTGATTGAAATACCCATCCGTTTCGGGCCGGAAATAAAGGTAAAAACGGTAGCCTTGGCAAGCGCTATCGCGTGTGCGGGGCTGTTGGGATTCTCGACATATTTAGGGGATGGATGGCCGGATCGTAGAAGTGCCGCGTCCCAGGTTATATATGAAGGCGACACTGGCCATCTCGCATTCCATGAATACGGAGTCAGAAAATTCCATACCTGTACACCGGACAGCATCGCACAAGCTGCTTTGCGTTGGGATGGCTTTATCCGGTGCCAACAATCCCGGGCAAACAGTGATATCGATATAGCCCTGCTGGGTGACAGCCACGCCGAGCATCTTTTTTTTGGTCTGGCGGAGGCATTGCCTCACAGAAACCTGGTGTTCTATATCAAGAGCGATCCAGCATTTATCGGCAATAGTGGCTTCGCCCCCCATTTACACGGAAGTGATCGCGAACAAAGCCATCAAAAAAGTTATCCTGAGCATGGTTTGGCAGAGAGGATCACGGCAACTCCCCCAGGGGAGCAGCCTGGAGAATGAAATTCTGACCAGCGCCCGCGCGCTTATCGCTGGCGGGAAAGAAGTCTACCTCACCAACGATGTTCCTCATTTTCCCTTTGAGCCAGCAAGTTGCAGAACACAGAGGACCATGTTTTCCGAGCGCTCTTGCTCCATCGTCCATCCCGGGAGAAATACTGACTCGTACAACCCGGACAGGGTGATCCGTGCCATTGTGGAAAAGGAACCGCGCATAAGAATGATCGACACTTACAGCCATTTCTGCGACGAGGAGATCTGCAAAATGACAGACAGCAACCAGTTGCTGTATCGGGACAACAACCACCTGAATATTCCTGGAAGCAGATATCTCGGTAGGTTAATTGTCCGGGACCACCCGGATCTGTGAGGCGAATCCCCAGCCCTTCGCCGCCTGCGTTTGCCGCCCCGCTGCACGCCACGTTGAGAGCTTGGCAGGGATGGGAAGCGCCAGAAGGCGCACCAGCAGCACGGCGCATGCATCCAGGCCTCTGGGAGCTGTTCCAGCTAAAGACCAAGGTCCGTGTGAATTGACGTGTGAATCTCGTGTGAAACCAACGCCAATCAGCGCCAGTTTCAGACGGTTTGACGGGTTAACGCCAGAGTGTCTTTCACTGGCGTTAACCGTCTTGTATGGTGGAGCTGGGGGGATTTGAACCCCCGTCCGCAAGCCTTGTTCGGGCAGATCTACATGTTTAGCGGTCTGATTTGAGTCTCGCCACCTATGTCGCGCAGTCGCACGCTACACAGGACGCCAGCACCCTATTTTCTCGCCCCAGGTTAAGGTACCCAGCCCGGAGCCAGCCGATGAAATTATCTTTACAGCCGGGAGCGTTTAACTTGCGTTAAACACCCCTTGCCCAGCCCATCGGCCTGCTGTTGTAAAGCTCACTGGCAATTAAGCAGCGAGTGCGAAACGTTCGTCGTTTGCAGTTAGTTTGTTTGAATCAGTTTTACGAGCACACTCAGCTCGACATGCACCACACCGCGTCCGAACCCACGTCGAAACCAATGCAGCCCCAAGCGGAGTAGTTTAAGCCATCCGCAACAAATTCAAGAGCGATCCCGGCGAAACAATGGTGGCGTCGGCCTTCCAGCCCTGGGTATCGGCCGTCGCGCCCAGATACCCGTAAGCAGCAGCCACGGTCGGCATGCCCGCGGCGCGCCCCGCAACAATGTCGCGTTCGTCATCCCCGACGTAAATGCACCGGCCAGGGGTCAGCCCAAGCTGGCGGGCGGCTTCCAGCAACGGGGCCGGATGGGGCTTGGAATGTGGCGTCGTGTCACCGCTCACAATCGTCCGGGCCGTGCTGAACAGCGGCATCTGGCGGGTCAACGGCAGGGTAAAGCGCTCCGACTTGTTGGTGACCACACCCCATTTGAGCCCGGCCCCGTCTATTTGAGCAATCAGCTCGGCCACGCCTTCGAAGGCATAGGTACGCTCGGTCATGCACGCTTCGTAGTTCACGAAAAACTCTTCTTTCAAGGCGCCATAGTCGGCATGGTCCGGCGTAAAGCCAAAGGCCACACCGATCATGCCGCGCGCACCGGCACCTGCCATGGGCCGGTAATCCGCCAGCGGGAGTGAAACCAGTCCGCGATCGGTACGCATCTTGTCAGCTGCTGCGCCGAGATCAGGCGCACTGTCGATCAACGTGCCGTCCAGATCAAACAGCACCGCCTCAATATGGTCAAACATCGGATGCAGCACCTCAGGGTTTCTGTGTGGCCAGCATGTAATTGACGCTGGTGTCGGCGCTGAGCCAGTAGTGCCGGGTCAAGGGGTTGTATTCCATCCCCTTTGTCTGCTGCAGATTGAGCCCGGCACTCCGGCAGTAAGCCGCCAACTCGCTGGGCTTGATGAATTTGGCGTATTCGTGGGTGCCACGCGGCAGCAGGTTCAACATGTATTCCGCGCCAACGATGGCAAACAGGAAAGCCTTGGTGTTGCGGTTGATCGTCGAGAAAAACACCTGGCCACCCGGCTTGGCCAGCGTCGCGCAGGCACGCACGACAGATGACGGGTCCGGCACATGTTCCAGCATTTCCATACAGGTCACCACATCAAAACTGCCTGGCTGCTCGGCTGCCAGCGCTTCCGCACTGATTTCCCGGTACTCGACGCCCTGGGTATGGGCCTCCAGCGCATGAAGCTGGGCGACCTTCAGCGCCTTGGTTGCCAAATCAATACCCAAAACCTGTGCACCCTGGCGTGCCATCGCATCGGCCAGAATGCCGCCGCCGCAGCCGATATCGAGGACCCGCTTGCCTTTCAGGGGTACCAAGCCCTCGATCCAGCCAAGCCGCAGGGGATTGATTTGGTGCAGGGGGCGAAACTCACTTTCGGTATCCCACCAGCGGTGCGCCAGATCGGAAAATTTGGCCAGCTCGGCCGGGTCCGCGTTTTCAGTTGTATGCATATTTGCAATTATCGCCCGCGCATAAAAAAAACCGCGCCGTAGCGCGGTTTTTTAAGCGATCCGTGAAGGATTACTTGTTGGCACGGGTACCAACCACTTCGATTTCCACGCGACGGTTTTTCGCGCGGCCTTCGCTGGTCTTGTTGTCAGCAACTGGCTGTTTCTCGCCTTTGCCTTCAGTGTAAACGCGGTTTTTCTCGATGCCTTTGGACACCAAGTATGCCTTGACGGCTTCAGAACGTTTCACAGACAACTTCTGGTTGTAAGTGTCGCTACCGACTGCGTCGGTGTGACCGACGGCAATGATGACTTCGAGGTTGATGCCTTTGATCTTGCCGACCAGATCGTCGAGCTTGGCTTTGCCTTCAGGCTTGAGCACAGACTTGTCGAAATCGAAGAAAGCATCAGCTGCGTAAGTGACCTTGGTTGCTGCGGGAGGAGCTACCGGTGCAGGAGCAGGAGTGGCTGCAGGTGCTGCAGCAGCGGGAGCCGGGGCAGGAGCTGCTGCAGGAACAATAGCGCCGTCGCAGCCTGGAGCAGCAGTCGCCGGAGTCCAGTTGGCATCACGCCAGCAGTATTCGTTGGTACCGTTTTTCCAGACCAACTCATTGGTGCCGTTTTTCCAGTTGTCGATTGTTTGTGCACCAGCGGCGGTTGCAAGCGCTGCGGAAGCAAACAACATTGCCACTTTGTTGAGTTTCTTCATGGTTCTCCTCTAGAGAAAAGCCGCAGACTCGCTGCGATTGGATACACGCCGTGAGTGACCATCACTCAAAGCGTTACAGTTATTGTGCCATAGCTCATTGGGCGTTCAAGCCGTGTATCGGCTTCGTCCGACACAGAAACGAGAATCTTTGTTTTTTGTTGCGGACTTGCCACACCCCTATCAGGCCCCTTGCAGGCCTTAAAATCAGCGAGCTTATCTCCATGCGCGTTGCAAAATCCAATTCAGGCCTCTCATGACCCAGTTTGCCAAAGAAACCCTGCCCATCAGTCTTGAAGAGGAAATGCGGCGCAGCTACCTGGATTACGCCATGAGCGTGATTGTGGGTCGCGCCTTGCCGGATGCCCGGGATGGCCTCAAACCGGTTCACAGGCGTGTGCTGTTTGCCATGCACGAGCTCAACAACGACTGGAACCGTCCGTACAAAAAGTCAGCCCGTATCGTGGGAGACGTCATCGGCAAGTACCACCCGCACGGCGACCAATCGGTTTACGACGCGATCGTCCGGATGGCGCAGGATTTCTCGCTGCGCCACATGCTGGTGGACGGCCAGGGCAACTTCGGTTCGGTCGACGGGGATAACCCGGCAGCCATGCGGTACACCGAGATCCGGTTGGCCAAGATCGCGCAGGAAATGCTGGCCGACATCGACAAGGAAACCGTCGATTTCGGGCCCAACTATGACGGCAGCGAAAAGGAACCACTCGTCCTGCCTTCGCGCATTCCCAACCTGCTGATCAACGGCTCTGGCGGTATCGCCGTGGGCATGGCCACCAATATCCCGCCGCACAACCTCAATGAAGTCGTTGACGCATGCCTGCATCTGTTGAAAAACCCGCAGGCCAGCATCGACGAACTGATGGAAATCATCCCGGCGCCGGACTTCCCTACCGCCGGCATCATCTACGGCATCAACGGCGTGAAAGATGGTTATCGCACAGGGCGCGGCAAGGTGGTCATGCGCGCACGTTGCCATTTCGAGGACATCGACAAGGGCCAGCGCCAGTCAATCATCGTTGACGAGCTGCCCTACCAGGTCAACAAAAAGACCCTGCAGGAACGCATGGCCGAACTGGTCCACGAAAAGAAGATCGAGGGCATCAGCCACATCCAGGACGAAAGCGACAAGTCGGGCATGCGCCTGGTGATTGAACTCAAGCGCGGCGAAGTGCCGGAAGTCGTCCTGAACAACCTGTACAAGCAGACACAGTTGCAGGACACCTTTGGCATCAACATGGTGGCGCTGGTCAATGGCCAACCCAAGCTTTGCAACCTGAAGGACCTGATCCAGGTCTTCCTGTCGCATCGCCGCGAAGTGGTGACGCGACGTACCGTGTTCACCCTGCGCAAGGCACGCGAACGCGGCCATGTGCTCGAAGGCCTGGCCGTCGCCCTGGCCAACATCGACGATTTCATTGCCATCATCCGCAATGCGCCAACGCCACCGGTCGCCAAGGCCGAACTGATGCTGCGTCCCTGGGACAGCAGCCTGGTGCGCGAAATGCTCACGCGCACACGCGCCGACGGCGGCGTGGTCAACGCCAACGATTACCGTCCGGACGGGCTGGAGAAGGAGTTCGGCATGGGCAATGACGGCCTGTACCGGCTGTCCGAAACCCAGGCCCAGGAAATCCTGCAGATGCGCCTGCAACGCCTGACCGGCCTGGAGCAGGACAAGATCGTCGCCGAATACAAGGAAGTCATGGCGGAAATCGACGACCTGCTGGACATCCTGGCGCGTCCCGAACGTGTCTCGACCATCATCGGCGAGGAACTGGCAGTCATCCGCCAGGAGTTCGGCCAGACCAAGCTGGGCCTGCGCCGCAGCCAGGTCGAACACAGCTCGTTCGACCTGAGTACGGAGGACCTGATCACGCCGACCGACATGGTCGTGACGCTGTCACATACGGGCTACATCAAGAGCCAGCCGCTGTCCGAATACCGTGCGCAAAAACGCGGCGGCCGCGGCAAGCTGGCCACCGCCACCAAGGAAGACGACTGGGTCGACCAGCTCTTCATCGCTAACACGCACGATTACATCCTGTGCTTTTCCAACCGCGGCCGGCTTTACTGGCTCAAGGTCTGGGAAGTGCCCGCCGGCTCACGCGGTTCGCGCGGCCGCCCCATCGTCAACATGTTCCCTCTGCAGGAAGGCGAAAAAATCACCGTCGTGCTGCCGTTGACCGGTGAAAAACGCAGCTTTCCGGCAGACCAGTATGTGTTCATGGCAACGTCCATGGGAACGGTCAAGAAGACCGCGCTCGATGAATTCAACAACCCGCGCAAAGGCGGCATCATCGCAGTGAATCTCGATGACGGAGACTACCTGATCGGCGCGGCGCTCACAGATGGCAAACACGACGTGATGCTGTTCAGCGACGGCGGCAAGGCCGTCCGCTTCGATGAGGACGATGTACGCCCGCTGGGCCGCGCTGCTCGCGGCGTGCGCGGTATGGCGGTAGACCCCGGGCAGAGCGTGATCGCCATGCTGGTGGCCGAAGACGAACAGCAAAGCGTTCTGACTGCCACCCAGAATGGTTATGGCAAGCGCACCTCCATCCAGGAATACACCCGCCATGGCCGCGGCACCAAGGGCATGATTGCCATCCAGCAGAGCGAGCGCAACGGAAAGGTCGTTGCGGCGACCCTCGTACATGTGGACGACGAGATCATGCTGATCACCGACAAGGGCGTGCTGGTTCGCACCCGGGTGAGCGAGATCCGCGAGATGGGCCGCGCCACGCAGGGCGTGACGCTGATCGGGCTGGACGAAGGCTCCCAGCTGAGCGGCCTGCAGCGCATCGTCGAAAACGACGCCACGCTGGACGACAATGACAGCGAACCAGACACAGATTCAGGCAAACCTGCCTCCAACCCGGAAACCCTTCAATGAAAAAGATACTGACGGCAGTGGTCATGGCCGCGTGCGCCCTGACGGCTACCAGCCATGCACAAACTGCCGACCCGAAGCTCGAGTGGGCCACCCGACTGGTCGCCCTGCAGCAAGGCCCCGACCTGGACAGCCTTGTCGAGCAACTCGCCAGCAGCGCGACCCAGGACCTGATCGCCGGCTGGGAATCCCGGCTCGAGTCTTCCGTTCCCAAGGCCAGGCAGGCCAAAGCGACGGAAGACCTCAACGCCGAGCTCGCCAAATTTGCGGCTGACGCCAACAAAATCGTCGCAGGCAAAGTAGCCCAGGCCAGCAAAGAGGCCCTGGTACCAGCCTACATGGAGCGTTTCACTCTGGACGAACTCAAGCAGCTCACGGCTTTTTTCGAATCCCCCGCCGTTAAAAAATACAAGGCAACGACGCCTGAACTGGTCAATGTGTTTGTCAGGAAACTGGTCGAGACCTCCAAGACCGACATCCAGGCCCGTGCCAAGCAATTCAATGAGACCGCCGAAAAAATCGTCGGCCCGGCACCGGCCGCCAAACCTGCGAAAAAATGACACCCGGTTTTTTTTTAAGCCGGCCTGTGCGTGTGCGGCAACGAGCTTGTCTGCGTGCCGCCACCTCGTTCGCGGGGTTTGAAACCTTTCATCCATGACCCGAACCCTTCAGCAACTTCGCCAGGGCATTGACTCTGTGGACCAGCAATTACTCGCGCTTCTCAACCAGCGTGCCGCGCTGGCCAACGAAGTCGGCGAACTCAAGCGTCACGACGGCTCGCCGGTATTCCGACCCGAGCGTGAGGCGCAGGTCATCCAGGGACTGCAGTCCGCCAACCCTGGCCCGCTCAAAAGCGACAACATCGCCCACATCTGGCGCGAGGTCATGTCGGCCTGCCGCGCGCTCGAGGCACCGCAGCGTGTGGCCTACCTCGGCCCCGCCGGCACCTTCAGCGAGCAGGCAGCGGTGCAGTTTTTCGGCTCCAGCATCGAGCATTTGCCCTGCGCCAGTTTCGACGAGGTGTTCCGCGCGGCCACGGCGGGAACGGCCCAGTTCGGGGTGGTCCCGGTGGAAAACAACACCGAAGGCGTGGTGACACGGACGCTGGACTTGTTCCTGAATTCCCCGCTGCACGTGGTGGGCGAAACCAGCCTGCTGGTACGCCACAACCTGCTGCGCCTGTCTGCATCGCTCGACAGCATCGAGGTCGTTCTTGCCCACGCACAGGCGCTGGCGCAATGCCAGGGCTGGCTCGGAACGCACCTGCCGCACGCCGAGCGGCGCGCCGTGTCCAGCAATGCCGAAGGCGCGCGCCTGGCCGCCGGCAACCCGGCCTGGGCGGCCATCGCCAGTGAACGCGCAGGGGCCGAGTTCGGCCTGCACATCGCCGCCCACGCGATCCAGGACGACGCCTTCAACCGCACCCGTTTTGCCGTGATCTGCCTTCCGCAAATACTGCAGGCGCCCCAGGCCTCGGGCAAGGACTGCATCAGCCTGATCGTTTCCGTACCCAACAAACCAGGTGCCGTTCACGACATCCTGGTCCCGCTGAAAACCCATGGCGTGTCCATGACACGTTTCGAGTCGCGCCCTGCGCGCTCAGGCCAGTGGGAGTACTTTTTTTACATCGACTTGCAGGGCCACCCCTCGCAGCCCAACGTGGCAGCTGCCTTGAAAGACCTGCAACAGCTTTGTGCCTTCTACAAGGTGCTGGGCACCTACCCCGTCAGCGACTGAAACATCCCATGAAGCAACTGCAAGCAATCCTGGCGCCCTCTCATGTTTGAGCAACTGGGACTGATAGGCTGCGGCCTGATGGGAGGGTCCTTTGCGCTGGCGCTCAAACGTGCGGGCCTGGTCAAACGCATTGTGGGTTACAGCAAATCGCCCTCCACCACCGAACGCGCGCGGCAAATGGGTGTCATTGACGTGGAAGCGCCCTCGGCGTTGCTGGCAGTTTCCGGCGCCGACATTGTGCTTTTGGCAGTCCCCGTGTCCGCCACCGAAGCAACCTTCAAGGCCATCCGCCATCTGGTGAACCCCACTACACTGATCATGGATGTTGGCTCGACCAAGCGCGATGTGGTCGATGCGGCGCGCCGGGTACTTCGTGACCACGTGGGTTGTTTTGTGCCGGCGCATCCGATCACCGGCAAGGAGGTCTCGGGTGTCGAACATGCCGATGCCGATCTGTATACCGGCAAACAGGTCATCCTCACGCCCATTGAACGCACCTTCACGGTCCAATTGCAGAAAGCCGTCGATGTCTGGACGGCGCTGGGCTGCAATGTCATCAAGATGTCCCCCCAAGCCCATGACGCTGCGTACGCCGCAGTCAGCCACCTGCCCCACCTGATTGCCTTTGCGCTGATCAACAGCATCTCCGGCCAGGCCCAGGGCAAGGACTACCTGTCGCTGGCCGGCCCCGGGTTTCGCGACTTCACCCGCATCGCGGCAAGCGACCCCAAAATGTGGCGCGACATCCTGGTCGCCAACCGTGAAGAACTGCTGGAACAGTCCAGGATTTTCCAGGAAGCCCTGCATTCGCTAGAGAAATTGATCGCCAAAGCCGACGGCGATGCGCTGGAAGAACGCATCGACCATGCCAGCCATACCCGCGCCAACTGGCGAATCACTCCCTCCAAATCCCTCAAGTAGGCGCGGGGCCATGTTCGATACCGCGTTCCTGGATATCCCGGCACTGACGGCTGCAGGCGGCACAGTCCGCCTGCCCGGCTCCAAAAGCATCTCCAACCGGGTTTTGCTGCTTGCCGCCCTGAGCGAAGGCCGCACCACCGTGCATGATCTGCTTGCGTCCGACGACACCGCGGTGATGCTGGCTGCGCTCCGGCAGCTGGGCTGTACCGTGGCACAAAGCGGCACCACAGCCGTTATCGATGGCCTGGGCGGGCGGTTGGTTTCCAAACAGGCCAAGCTTTATCTCGGCAACGCGGGTACCGCCATGCGGCCACTGACAGCCGCACTGGCGCTGCTAGGCGGCGACTTTGAACTGTCAGGCGTTCCGCGCATGCACGAACGGCCCATTGGCGATCTGGTAGACGCGCTGCGCCAGCTCGGCTGCCAGATCGAATACCTCGGGCAAGACGGTTTTCCACCGCTGAGCATACGCACCGGTCAGCTGACACTGGATGCGCCTATCCGGGTACGCGGCGATGTCTCCAGCCAGTTCCTGACAGCCCTGCTGCTGGCTCTGCCGCTGGTGGCTACGCGGGACATCACGCTGGAAGTCGTCGGCGAGCTGATTTCCAAGCCATATATCGACATCACGCTGAAGCTGCTGGCGCGTTTCGGCATCCAGGTCCAACGGGACGGATGGCAGCGATTCACGATTCCCGCCGGCAGCCGCTACCGTTCACCCGGCGACATCCATGTCGAGGGCGACGCCTCTTCTGCTAGCTATTTCATAGCACTTGGCGCAATAGCGACGGTGGCTACAGGCCAAAATGGCATAGAAATTCAGGGGGTGGGCGCAGATTCCATCCAGGGCGACATCCGTTTTTTTGAAGCGGCACGGCAAATGGGCGCACTTGTCGACAGCGGCGCCAACACCCTGACCATCCGGCGCGGTGCATGGCCGCTCAAGGCCATCGACCTGGACTGCAACCACATCCCCGATGCCGCCATGACCCTGGCCGTGATGGCCCTGTACGCCGACGGCACCACCACTTTGCGCAACATCGCCAGCTGGCGCGTCAAAGAAACCGACCGCATCGCCGCCATGGCCTGTGAGTTGCGCAAGCTCGGCGCCGGCGTTGAGGAAGGCGCCGACTACCTGCGCATCACGCCGCCAGTCCAATGGCAAACCGCGCCGATTCATACCTATGACGACCATCGGGTGGCCATGTGTTTTTCCCTGGCGGCCTTCAACCCCGCACGGCTACCCATCCGCATCCTGGATCCAAAATGTGTGGCCAAAACCTTTCCGGACTACTTTGAAACCATGTTTTCGGTGACCCACACCGAGCCAGGACTGATTCCCGTGGTCTGCATCGATGGCCCGACCGCTTCCGGCAAAGGAACCGTCGCAGCGCTAGTGGCGCGCCGGCTGGGCTACCACTTCCTCGACTCCGGCGCCATGTACCGCATCACCGCCCTGGCGGCCATGCAGGCCGGTTTGGCCATCGAACCGGCGCAGGAAGCGGCGATTGCGGCTCTCGCAAGGCAGTTGCCGGTCCGCTTTTCCGACGGCAAGGTCTTTCTGGGCGAGCAGGACGTCACCGAGACCATTCGAACCGAGGAAGCCGGCATGAACGCTTCCCGGGTCTCGGCCCTGCCCTCTGTTCGCCTGGCCCTGGTGGACCTGCAGCACAGCTTCAGGCAACTACCGGGCCTGGTGGCCGACGGCCGCGACATGGGCACGGTGATTTTCCCGGACGCTCCCCTGAAGATCTTCCTGACGGCGAGCGCGCGCCAAAGGGCCGAACGGCGCCATAAGCAATTGATTTCAAAGGGAATTTCAGCTACAATTGCCGGGATTCAGCAGGATTTGGAGGCCAGGGATGCGCGTGACATGTCACGGCAATCTGCCCCTTTGAAGCCCGCTGATGACGCCAGGCCACTGGACAACTCCGCACTGTCGATCGAGGAATCGGTTGAACAGGTGCTCAACTGGTGGCAAGGCTTACGGCCCTTCTGACCTTCAACGTACGCCAGTGCCTGGTCAGCAGGTTCATTAACTTAACCCGCGGATCATCCGCACACAACTGCCGCAGTCAGCTCTAAAAACGATAGCAATGGTGCTCTCGGAAACCTGCCCTGTGGATTAGGAAAATCAATGTCTGAATCTTTTGCCGCCCTTTTTGAAGAATCGCTGAAACGCTCTGAAATGCGTACGGGCGAAGTCATTACCGCCGAAGTCGTGCGTATCGATCACAACCACGTGGTTGTGAATGCCGGACTCAAATCCGAGGCCTATGTCCCCCTCGAAGAATTCAAGAACGACCAGGGCGAACTCGAAGTCCAGGTCGGCGACTTTGTTTCCGTGGCCATCGACTCCGTCGAAAACGGCTATGGCGACACCCTGCTGTCCCGCGACAAGGCCAAGCGCCTGGCTTCGTGGATGAGCCTGGAAAAAGCCCTGGAATCCGGCGAATTCGTCACCGGCCAGACCAGCGGCAAGGTCAAGGGCGGCCTGACCGTCCTCGTCAACGGCATCCGCGCCTTCCTGCCCGGTTCGCTCATCGACACCCGCCCCATCAAGGACTTGTCTCCCTACGAGAACAAGACCATGGAATTCAAGGTCATCAAGCTGGACCGCAAGCGCAACAACGTGGTGCTGAGCCGCCGCGCCGTGGTCGAAGCCAGCATGGGCGAAGAACGCGCCAAGCTGATGGAAACCCTGAAGGAAGGCTCTGCCGTCAAGGGCATCGTCAAGAACATCACCGAATACGGTGCCTTCGTTGACCTGGGCGGTATCGACGGCCTGCTGCACATCACCGACATGGCATGGCGCCGCGTGCGTCACCCAAGCGAAGTGGTGACAGCCGGCCAGGAAATCGTTGCCAAGATCCTGAAGTTCGACACCGAGAAAAACCGCGTGTCGCTGGGTCTGAAGCAAATGGGCGACGACCCATGGATGGGCGTGAACCGCCGCTATCCGCAAAGCACCCGCCTGTTCGGCAAGATCACCAACATCGCCGACTACGGCGCGTTTGTGGAACTCGAACCCGGTATCGAAGGCCTGGTCCACGTATCCGAAATGGACTGGACCAACAAGAATGTGGCTCCGAGCAAGCTCGTGACCCTGGGCGACGAAGTCGAAGTCATGGTCCTCGAGATCGACGAAGACAAGCGCCGCATCAGCCTGGGCATGAAGCAGTGCAAGGCCAACCCATGGCAAGAGTTTGCACAGGACACCAAGCGCGGCGACCGCGTCAAGGGCCCGATCAAGTCGATCACCGACTTCGGCGTCTTTGTGGGTCTGGCTGCCGGCATCGACGGCCTCGTGCACCTGTCCGACCTCTCGTGGAACGAACCCGGCGAAGCCGCTGTTCGCAACTACAAAAAGGGCCAGGAAGTGGAAGCCATCGTTCTGGCTGTCGACGTCGACCGCGAGCGTATCTCCCTGGGTATCAAGCAGCTGGATTCCGACCCGTTCACCACCTTCGTGTCGATCAACGACAAGGGCGCGATTGTGACCGGCAAGGTCAAGACAGTTGACGCCAAGGGCGCCGAAATCGACCTCGGTGAAGACATCATTGGTTACCTGCGTGCCAGCGAAATCAGCCGTGACCGTGTTGAAGACGCGCGCAACGTGCTGAAAGAAGGCGACGAAGTGTCGGCAGTCGTGGTGAATGTGGATCGCAAGACCCGCAACATCCAGCTGTCCGTCAAGGCCAAGGACAATGTGGACCAGCAGGAAGCCATGGCAACCCTGAGCCAGCAGTCCTCGCGCGAAAGCGCCGGCCTGACCAACCTGGGCGCCCTGCTGCGCGCCAAGATGGAAAACAACGAGAAGTAAACGGACCCCGGCGAAATGGCGTGCCCCGGCACGCCATTTCGCTGTCCGGAAATTCTTATGACCCGTAGCGATCTTGTCGAAGAACTGGCTGCCCGTTTCAGCCAGCTGACGCACCGCGATGCCGAATATGCCGTCAAGACGATTCTTGACGCCATGAGCGACGCACTGGTGCGTGGGCACCGGATCGAGATCCGCGGTTTTGGCAGCTTTTCCATCAACCGGCGTCCGCCGCGCATGGGCCGCAATCCCCGCTCAGGCGAAAGCGTCGCCATTCCGGAAAAGCGTGTTCCCCATTTCAAGCCGGGCAAAGCCCTGCGTGAGGCAGTGGATACCCGGACCGAAGAAATGCTGTCACCTCCCGTCAAATAAAGGGCATCCCGACAGAGCTCTGGCTACAATTGCCGGACCACAAGGGGACCCAAGTGAAATACCTCATGTGGCTGCTCAAAGCAGCCATTTTTTTTACGCTGTTTGCTTTCGCACTGAATAACCAGCAAGCCGTTGCTGTCTATTTCTTCTTCGGCACGCTCTGGCAGGCGCCGCTGGTGCTGGTCGTCCTGGTCACCTTTGCCTGCGGCCTGGCCACCGGTGTCCTCATGATGATGCCGCGCTGGTGGAAAAAACGCAAAAATGCCAAGCTGAACATCCACAGCACGCACAGCGAGAACCCGTCCACCATGCACCATGGAATTTGACTTCACCTGGGTACTGCTCGGGTTTCCGGTCGCTTTTACCCTGGGCTGGCTGGCATCGCGCCTGGATTTGCGGCAACTGCGAATAGAAAACAGGCAAGCGCCCAAAGCCTACTTTCGCGGCCTGAATTTCCTGCTCAACGAGCAGCAGGACCAGGCCATCGACGCCTTCATCGAAGCCGTCCAGAACGACCCAGACACTTCTGAACTGCATTTCGCGCTGGGCAACCTGTTCCGCCGGCGCGGCGAGTATGAACGCGCGGTGCGTGTCCACGAACACCTGCTCTCCCGCGGCGACCTGACCCAGACCGAGCGTGATCGCGCGCAGCATGCGCTGGCGCTTGATTTCCTCAAGGCCGGGCTGCTGGACCGCGCGGAACTGGCGCTGCGAAAACTGGAAGGCACAGGCTACGAAGAAGAAGCCCGGCTTGCCCTGCTGTCGATCTACGAGCGTTCACGCGACTGGGCGCATGCCACCGACATCGCAGCCAAGCTGGACAGTGCCAGCAGCGGCAGCTTCAGCACCCGGCAGGCCCATTACCTGTGCGAGCAGGCACTGGCCGCTACGGCGTCGGGCGATACAGACCGGGCACTGGACATCCTGCAGCAGGCGGCTAGCCTGGCGCCGGCCGCGCCGCGGCCCCTGATCGACCTGGCCAAGCTGCAAGGCCAGCTGGGCAGGCAACAGGATGCTTTTGCAAGCCTCCTGAAGCTCGAAAAAACAGCCCCCCAAGCCTTGCCGCTGGCGGCCGGCCTGCTCGGCAACATGGCTCAGCAAAGCGGCCAGCAGCAGGCGGCGCTGGACCTGCTGCTCGCCAGCTATGCAGACATGCCCTCCATTGATGTGGTTGAGGCCATCATCAAGCTCGATGCTGCCCCGGACGCTCCGCGCACGCGTTATGTCCAGCACCTGGAACGCGAGGCCTCGCTGGTTGCCGCGGCAAAATGGATCGCCGGCGAAAAGCTGGGCGACGAGCACCAGCACGCCCTGGTCCAGCGCGCGCTGGACAAGGCGACCAAACCCCTGATGCGCTACCGCTGCGCCGCCTGCGGTTTTGAAGCGACCCAGCATTTCTGGCACTGCCCAGGCTGCCAGGCCTGGGACAGCTACCCGGCCCGCCGAATCGAAGAGTTATGAACACCCAAAATTTTTGGCACACCCCCGTGGCTGCGCTTCGCTTGCCTCCCCCCTTGCAGGGGGCGACCACCAGCGGCCCGGCTAAGCCGGTTCCGCGGCGGTTGCTGGCAAAAGAGAAATCAGAAAACAAATGACAACACATTCCAACTTGTCCCGCGAACAACTCGCAAAAGCCCGCGTTCTGGTGGTCGGCGACGCCATGCTGGACCGCTACTGGTACGGTGCGGTGGACCGTATTTCGCCGGAAGCGCCTGTGCCTGTGGTGCGCGTCACGCGCCAGGAAGAACGCATGGGCGGGGCCGCCAACGTGGCGTACAACATCGTGACTGTCGGCGCCAGGGCGTCGCTGCTCAGCGTGGTCGGCGACGACGAGGCCAGCCACCAGCTGGAAGAGCTGGTTGCCAGCTCCGGCATCACGCCCTGCTTCGGGCGCGACCCGCAGCTCAAGACCACCGTCAAGCTGCGCGTGATCGGCCGGCAGCAGCAGTTGCTGCGGCTCGATTTCGAGAACACACCCGAAAACGAAGTGCTGGCTTCTCAAACCGCCGCCTTCGAAAAACTCCTGCCGCAACACGACACGGTGCTGTTTTCGGACTATGGCAAGGGCGGCCTGGCGCACATCACCCTGATGATTGATCAGGCCCGTGCAGCGGGTAAAGTGGTACTGGTCGACCCCAAGGGCTCGGACTATTCGCGCTACCAGCGCGCCACGGCCATCACACCGAACCGCGCTGAACTCGAGCATGTCATCGGCCCCTGGCGCGACGAAGCCGACCTGCAGGCCAAGGCGCAAAACCTGCGCGAAACGCTGAAACTGCAGGCGCTGCTGCTGACCCGCAGCGAAGAAGGCATGACGCTGTTCGATGCGCAGGGCCAGTTGCATGTGCCGGCTTTGGCGCGCGAAGTGTTTGACGTGACCGGCGCGGGCGATACCGTGATTGCCACGCTGGCGGCCATGGCCGCAGCCGGCCTCAGCCTGCGCGATGCCGTGCCGGTGGCCAACCGGGCCGGCGGCATCGTGGTCGGCAAGTTCGGCACGGCGACGGTCAGCTACGACGAGCTGTTCGCCGCGCCCTGAAAAAGGAATTGTCATGAAAATCGTGGTTACCGGAGCCGCCGGGTTCATCGGCTCCAACATCATTCAGGGACTCAACGCGCGCGGCATCGACGACATCATTGCCGTCGACGACATGACCGACGGTGACAAGTTCCGCAACCTGGCCGACCTGCAGATTGCCGACTACATCGATGTGGACGATTTTTACGAGCTGTTTGCAGAATCCGCGTTCGGCGATGTCGAAGCCGTCTTCCACGAAGGCGCCTGCAGCGACACCATGGAGCCGGATGGCAAGTACATGATGGACAACAACTACACGCTGTCCTGCGAACTTTATGCCGCCTGTCAGGAGCAGGGCACACGGCTGCTTTACGCCTCGTCGGCCGCCACCTACGGCGGCTCGGACACCTTCCGCGAATCATCGGAGTTCGAGAAGCCGCTCAATGTTTATGGCTACTCCAAGTTGCTGTTCGACCAGCGGCTGCGCCGCGAACTAGGTCCCGATTTCTCCGGCGCGGCCACGCAGGTCGCGGGCTTTCGCTACTTCAACGTGTACGGTCCGCGCGAACAGCACAAGGGCCGCATGGCCAGTGTTGCCTTTCACCAGTTCAACCAGTTCCGCGCCGAAGGCAAGGTCAAACTGTTCGGCGGCTACGGTGGTTATGGCCCGGGCGGCCAGATGCGCGACTTTGTCTTCATCGACGATGTCGTGGCCGTGAATCTCTGGTTTTTCGACAACCCTGAAAAATCCGGCATCTTCAACCTCGGCACCGGCCGCGCGCAACCTTTCAATGACGTGGCACTCGCCGTTGTCAACACCCTGCGCGCGCAACAGGGCGACAAGCCCCTGACGCTCGAGGAAGCCGCGCATGGCAGCCTGATCGACTACATCGATTTCCCGCCCGCCCTCGTCGGCAAGTACCAGAGCTACACCCAGGCTGATCTGACGGCCCTGCGCGCAGCCGGATGTAAGCATTCGTTTGCAGACGTCCAGACAGGTGTAGCTGCTTACATGAAGGCGCTGGCGAAGGGCCTCTAGGAGGTATCCTGTCCAGCAACAGTCCGGCAAGCGGTCAACGCCGCTTGCCCGGCAACCGTTAGAAAGCGGACACCTTGTTCGCAGCAGGATCCGCTCCGGCCCCATCCAACTTCGAGGAGATTTCCCATGTTCAAGAAATTGCTGGCCTTTATTGCGGCCATGTATGTCGCCATGGCCTTCGCCGCAGTGGAAGTCAACAGCGCCACACCCGCCGAGCTCGACAGCATCCGTGGCATTGGCCCGGTGAAGTCCGCGCTGATCATCTCCGAGCGCAAGAAAATGCCATTCAAGGACTGGAATGACTTTGTGACCCGCGTCAAGGGCGTGGGCACAGACAGCGCCGCCAAATTTTCAGCCGATGGCATGACCGTGAACGGCACCAGCTACAAGGCCGGCGGCAAGGCAGAAGCGAAAGCAAAGGCCGGGGCCAAGGCAGACAAAAACGCCGAAAAGCCCATCACCGAAAAAGCCAAGGACGCAGCGGTGGCCACCAAAGATGCCGTCAAGGGCGCAGCCATCAGCACCAAGGACGCAGTCAAGGAGGCAGCCAAGGGCGCCAAGGCGGCGCTAACGCCCAAGGCCGAGACCCAGGCTGATGTCAAAGCAGGCGCAAAAACAGACGCCACGAAAAAATAAGCCGTTCCGCTTCCGGAAAATCCGCCATCCGGCGAATTTTTCATTCGGCGGATTCAAGTACGAAGTGCAACGTTAAGAAATAGGGTGGGCCAAGAGTCAATAGGATGGGCTCTTTGTGACCAGCCAGTCTCAACGAAGCACCATGACCTACAAACACTTGACCCGAGAAGAAC
>Ga0307513_10000777_pt1 | contig 46241 bp, 45 predicted proteins | sample 15_EM_MG_FD_202174 | JGI IMG/M metagenome (GOLD analysis project Ga0307513, IMG submission 202174) | Populus trichocarpa ectomycorrhiza microbial communities from riparian zone in the Pacific Northwest, United States - 15_EM | ecosystem: Host-associated > Plants > Roots > Unclassified | place...
AATTTTTTCCTTTTTCTTCTGTTCCTTTTTGTTCCTTCTTTTTTTATTTCACTTTGCTATACGAGCTTATACCCATTTGCCTCCCCGTGGCCTGCTGTAGTTGTGTTAAGAATTTTCAAATAATAGTGACTGTATCTGTAGGTGGACTGTAGGCGGACTATAGTCAGTCCAGGCTGCTACTCCTATGGTCTACAGGACTGGAGTCCAGCCTTACATAATTCATCTTCTGGACTAGGGCGCCCGAGCACTACCGTGGACTGGCCGGACTGGCCGTTTGCGAACACTGCCTACAGTATTATGCTGTGGGAAGGACACCATAGCATAGCACGGGTAGTCGCAGATGGACTTGCGGTGGTAGCACACTTCACATCATACCGGAAGACACGAAATATGGTAGAACATAAAGGTATTTATGAAGATATACTTGAGTACTTGGCCAAGGAACTTATCAATAAGATTGTCCGAGATGGAAGAATATTATTCACCTCTAAGTACTTGTTGCTAGTGTCCAAAATATGGCTATGGTGCACAATCTATACTGCTGGGTAGACAATACTACGCAAGTGCGAGGGGGTTGCGTTGTACGCTAAGTGAGGAGGGGTTGTGTGGTAGGAGAGCAGATTGGTAGGTATTCTGGTTCTTATTCTTCTAAGCGAGATGGGTGGTAACCTCAGTATTTATACAGGAAGCGCGCTCTCCATATAACAAAGAAATATAAGGGAAAACATTGTAAGAAAGATAAGTGCGAACCATGTTTGACCCTGTAAACCTGCCAAGAAAATCCCAATAAAGTATGCGTAAATCCATAGAGGTGTGAGGGAATAATTAGGAATAATCATGCATGATATGACCAAGAAAGATGCATAAAGTAATGCATAAACAACCGTGATATCCCGAACACCAGATAAGGAAATACATAAGAAAACCTCTAATTGTTATCATGAAATATTAATGAAATATACGCAATTATGTCTTAGCTGTAGTAATGTCCGCCATGTACAGGTGAAACTGGGAACGCATACCAAGTAGAGAAACTTGAATATACGATATTATCAATTAAAATATACATATGAAACGTATTATAAGGAAAAAACAACAGCTAGCTACACGTATCATAATATCATGTCATACCACAACTCTTTCATTAACCCTACTAGAGACCTAAACCTCACATGCCCCACAAAAACCAATCACGAGAAACTCCTTGGCACCCACTCCAATTCTCTATAAATACCACCACCTCCCCCCCAAATCTCCTTCTTTCCTTCTCCATGGAATTTCCATCACTGTTGAGGAGGAGCTTTGCGACTGTGACAACAGCCAGAGCACCTGCCTGCCGGGAGTGTCCCTCTCCCATGAGCAGTATTTACCGTTGCTCAAGAGCACGGTAACACATCTCGTACTGAGGGTGCCTGACAGGAAGGATACTTTAGGCCATGGTAGAAGGGCCTGTTTGGAAAAAACTTTTGGACCGTTCCGTTGGGCGAGCTTTTCGGCGGAGAAAATGACCTCCTCTCCATTTTGAAACCGAAGGCGGGGGGAGGGAGTCATTTGTATAGGAGAACGGAACGGAACAGTTATATCTATCTATATCCAAACAGGCTCTACCATGGTTCGGCTATCATCCGTCCAACGTGGGTTGGCTAATCAGCGGATGGCTCGTGGGGCCCCAGCGTGGTTGACACCTTGACGTGGTGCTGGGGCTTTCAAACTAAGATCAACCGTTGCAGATTTGGTGAGGAATATTTTGTTTGTTTTGAGATGTCTGCTCTGGAGGGCTGTTGGGTGGATTTATTTTATTAGTGCTATGAAGGTTGTTTAGATTCCGTTGGAAGTACTATAGATTATGATGTTTGTACATAGAGAGCTTTAGGAATTCAAAGCATACTTAGCAATTGTTTCTCCATCATCGTTTTTCAAGAAAAGGTTTTTTAGAGGTTAAACATTTATCTCATCTCAATTGGTATGAAACTGTATCATACTATAAGTGTGTTTAAAGATATGTGAATCGCTCTGGGAGCTGTGATATAAGAACCTCCAGAAAATCTAAAACTTACCAACATAATGTTGGACATGGACCCTTCCTTCCCAGCTAGTCACTATATATACTTTTTACCATTACCCAGCGATTTGGAAGGAAATCACTGCCGCTCATTATTATATCTGCCTTCACCCCGTCTTTTGTTCAGCTACTATCATATTAGCTTCACTCAAACTTCGAGAGTGTGGCCTTGCAACACCTTCCTTCCTAGTGTGTCACAACATCAAGCATCTACTTACCACACTGTCAAACTCAGGCACTAATGCTAGTGGAAACACACCAACCTCATCCTCCGGTAGAGCTCTTTACTTACCCTCAGCACCCGGTCCTTCTTAACTAGTAGGCCTTTGGAGGTATTATCATAACTCGGTGGTAGATATGAAAAGATTCTGGTGAGGGAGAATGGTCATGAGTTACCGGGCATACATACACAGGGAGTTATCCTGAAGAGGAAGGTTTTGTTTCGACAGGTTAAAGGCAATCTTCTCTCCCTTTATTTGTTGTCGCCATTTATGGTATGATACATTCCATTTGATCGCTAGTATCCCGCTAATTAGTAGACTAACCAGTTTTCTGAACTTTCTTCTTGCATATTTTTCCTTCCCTTCCAGCAGCCACTTGTTATCATACTTGTTCTTACCAATCCAGAGTTTCCCGTCATCCAGTCCATTAAATATCAGTATCACTAACTTATGCATCTACCTACTGTATATTGTTGAAAACAGAACGAACAATAAGAGTGGGTGGGGGGTAATGCCATGAAGCCAGGTTTGGCCAGAACTCCAATCGAAGGGAAAGGTGAAGAAGAGAAACAGTTATAAAAATTTGACAAATATTAGAGAGCTAGTGGAAACTAGAAAAATTCCCTTATCGAACTACATATGCTTGCTAAATTAAATCTATTGGGAATCCTTAGCGCAAGTATTTTGATATTTTCTGCCATCCCCCTTCTTGTATGTGGAGTATTGATTCCCGACACACTCAAAATTGAGGTATCTCAAGCAAACGTCACCAACTTTGAGTGAGGACTCCCCAGTATCATTTCTATACACCCCACCGGATTAAGTACATGTACAAAGATTCCGCTCCGCTTCCCCAAGGCACATCTATGAGCCCATCCCCCAATCCACCCACCCCCTTCCTTTCACTCGACCTAATTCCAACCAGCCCAATTCCTTTCCTTTTTTTTCCGAAAAAAAGAAGAAAAAAAAAGAAAAAAAAAGAAGAAACAAGAGAATCAAAATGCAAAAGAATAAACTAAAACAAATAGCTCATGGCCGCCCATGGCCATCACTAGCCTCCCATTCCTTTAACCGAGCATTCTCCCGCCCTTTCTCTCCCTCCTCGTCTGAGTCGCTCCCTAAATATCGCACACTCGCAACAGGCGTCCTTTCCTTCTCCTCATCACTGTCGTATGGTGGCACATTGCTCCGGCTATCACCTTTGACAAGCCCGAGCATTTCTTCTTCAGTTCTAATTGCGCTGGGAGCAGAATTTCCGCGGGAACCTAGACCTAACCTTGGGAGGTGAATGTGTGAATGTGGGGCAGAATTTGCTACTGGTTCTTCCACAGGTGCCATAGGGGGGTTTGAGCGTGAGCGGGTGTGCCCGTGCCGGGCAAACATGTTCTGGAAGGAGAACTGGCGGCGGGCGCTAGAAGAATCGCTAGAGGGTCGGAGGAGATCAGGGGTTGAAGGGGGAGGCGGGGTCGCAGAGGATGTTTGTGATGGGAGAGCAGTATATTCGCTTCCTCCGCTTGTCCTTCGAAGGCTGGAGGACGGCCTGGGCGCGAAATCGCGCGTGTTGGTTGAGTAATCATCGTGCACAGGGGGCGTTACAGCGAGATGCGGGGTCCCGGGGGTTGTAGACATGTCTACCATCGGCAATGGCGGTAGGTGTTCGGAGCTTGTGTAGCCCCGAGCTGACAGGGGACCGCTAGCATCACGGAGATCCCGGTGGGGTATCGCAACGCCAGCCTCGCTACGAAGGCTGGGGGAACTACGCTGCCTAGGGATAAATAGGCTCTTGACTCGCTCTACAATGCCGGTTGGGTGTTGACCCGGCTCATCAGGTTGAATACCATAGACCTGCGTTCTCATTGCCTCATCGACACTGAGACTTCTCCGACGTCCGGGGTCGATGTTTGTTGGAGCTGGTGATTCCACACCTTCCTCTAGATCTGGCATACGAGACATTTCAAGCGGGGGATGAGACCCTGACATAGTGTATCTCCGCCGAGGCGCTCCATGAGCACTGAAAGTAACTCTCCTCCTAACGCCATCCCATTCCACGTTCTGGTTCGGCCCGTTAAGCATTTCGTTGATCTTCTCTTCCCTAATCAGCCTAGCTTCTTCAACCTCAGCTTTCTGCCTAGCGATGGATATCCGACGAATAATTGCTGCTGTTCCACGAATGGCATCTGCTTTGGGTTCACTTTCTGGTTCAGACTGTTCTGCAACAGTGCGCACTTGGTCAAGGTCTCCACGGAATATTTCTGTGTCCGGAACGTCTTTAGCACTCTTTGATAGCTGTAGGAGCACAACACCCGAACAAATCTGCAAGAATCCCATCACAACACTAAGAAAATTAGCAGTTAGAAAATTAAACCTTCAGGATCAACATACGTTGTGATAGAACTAGGGGTTCCCTTAAACCCCCTAAACAAGATGGCGCTGGTCACGATCGTCGAACTTGTGAAACACACATAATAAGTTGGCGTCACCAGTGCTGCATTGAAAATGTTCAAAGCTTTCTAGAAATAATTAGCCACCCCCCTCTAGCAGACAAGAATTTTAGGGATAGCCATACGTTCAGGTAGACAATCTCAACCAGCAATGTTACAATCACGAAGACCAGAAGCACGTAGAGAAACCATTGATTAAACTGCGGGGTTCCGGAAGCCTGTTTAACCACCGCAGCACCAAGACCTTGAGTGGCAACGACACTAGTCCTATCAGCAATCGTGTTATAGTTCCCCACAACCAGCAAACAAACCTCAATCCCCCGATCAAACTGCAAATACTGATATAGACCATCATACTCTTACTCCCGTACTTTGGTGCAATCCATACCACCACCCCAATACATCCGAGTATAACGATTCCTGCATAGGATAAGAAACCAGGCGATATAATAAAACGTTTCATATCCTGAATAGAATTGACAGAGGATTGCTCCGGAGCATTGATGACAATAACTATGGACCCGACTATACACATAAAGCATCCGATCTTCCCGACAAAGGACAGCCGTTCACCGAGAAATATGGATGACAGGATGGCAGTAATAACGACTGACTATTCCAAACCAGTCAGCTTCTAACTATAGTGAACCACCCAGCAAGGAATGAACCCACTAGTGCACCAAGCGGTGTAACTAAAATAGCCTCGACAAAAGCATATGCACAAAAATTGCAAATCTCCCCCAGAATCACTGTCCCCATCATAAAAAAAAGCACTGATCAGCCCGACAGCCCCGTCTCCGCCAATTCTCCTCCCCTCAAAGTACAAAGAGGGAGGGGGGGGGAAAAAGAAGGGCGAAACAAACTCAATATCATCCCCGACCACCACCAGGCATTCTTTAGGTATCCATAGCCCTCACCAGCCTCCTTCCCGTCCTTCAGATTCGCCGCTAGTAACCCTTTCTTTTTGAGCACGAACGAAACACCGATAAACACTCCTGAGGAAACGGCGAGAGCTACACCAACGGCTTTATATCTATTTTTCCCTCTCAATCAGTGAGAGAACCGGAGGAGCAACGATAAAGGAGGAGGGGAAAGTTACACTGGAGGCCGACCCCCGGCGCTGCCGAGACCATGTCCCCCGCTCGCTGCCTTCGAAGAAGCACTCGCGAGCGCACTCGCGGTTGCCGAAGCTATTGTTGAACTCATAACGCCCTCCCTCTTCCGGAGTATCTATCTTCTCACTCTCACTGCCCCAACTTTTTTTCAATTATCCGGTCCTTATTTTCCTCGCTAGCGTTGTTTATCTATCCCCACGTCCCCACCCCGTCCGGTCGTCCGTTTCGTGTCCGCTCCTTCCTTTCGTAAAGACACCGTAGCCTACGTCTCTCGAGGGCCGTTCCAGAAATCTCTCTCTCCTTCCTTTTCAGCAAATAAGGACGTAACGAACGAGCGAGCAAAACCCTCCTCAGGTCTTTTCTCGGGGAAAAAAATATCCCTTTTTTCCCTCTTCCTTTTTCTTTCCTCTTTTACCGCTGGGTGGGCGTGAACTGAGTTTTTTCCTGTTGCCCTCCTGTCCGTTTTCCCAAGCCCAAGCAGGACACGAAGCAGATATAACTGGCCGTGGATTTTGCGTTTGAAGGCAAGGTAAAAAAGCAGCTTGCACGGTATCGAATATGTAGCAGCCACAAAAAGCTTGTTCTAGTCGGTCCGTTCGCTCGCTCGTTGCCGCAGTATAATGTAAGTAATTCGGTGAGGCTGCCTGCGAATCTAACCTCCACCGTGCTGCTTGACTGCAGCGTAAGCACAACACAGCACAGAAGGAAACCTAACCGTTTAAAAAATGAAAAGAAAAGAAAAAAAGCAAGACAAAACAGGATTGAAAGGCTTTGCGGTCGGTCGCTCGCCCGTTTCGAAAAATCAAAGTTTCAACAAAAATCACCTTAGCAATGGCGCGTCGTTGCTAGATATTTTTTTTCCCCCTTCAGTTCTGGTGCCCTCAGGAAACAAGCAGATACAAGTGTCGTATCATACAACAAAAATCATCTCATCATAACAATGTTTGCTAGGAAAGGAAAGGAAAAAGGACAGGACGAAGGTGGAAGTAAAAGCAAGCAAGCAAAAAAGCAAAGCATGCTTGAGAAAACAAGAAAGGATCAAGCAGCAGGAGCAGATCCGCCTCCACCTCTGTTTTGACGGTGTGGTTGGCCCGTCCGCGAGCATTCCCCCCTAGGGACGCCTTCTCGCTGTTCTCCACGGCAACCACCATTACAATGCACAAGCAACGAATGGGGGACCTTCCTTTTATGGCTAGGATCCGAATATAGGGCGGCAAGGGGGAATCTGAAGTTCGACTTTTGATCCATCTTGTTGTGTGGGTAACAGTGGGTAACAATGGGTTTAAGCGCGCCACTGAGCTTGGGAGGGAGCTAATTTCCCTACCGCTCCTCGGAATGAGTGGCTCGGTGGCGATGACGAGAGGCATCATTTGCTTGAGAGAGAGACAGAGGTGATACTCTAACTGTATGATAGTCTATTGCTGCGTCCAGGCTTCTCTGACATGACGAACGCACCGTAGCGAACCACCACCTCCGAACAAACAAACAAGAGCACTTCTTATCATACGGGTGGCGAACCGCCCTTTCAGACAAAATAAAAGAACCAAGCCCAAGTGTCGCAAAACTCGGTGCTTCCATCACATCACTTGAGGATTGAAATTGTCCTTCAAGCACCACCCCAGCTGCCTGATACTGTAAATTATCTCACCAAATCTGAAACCATCTGGCCCTCCGCCGTTGCACCGTCCACAGCATCAACCACGCAAGGGGCAAACTTGCCACAGACGCACACAATGCGACTCGCTGGCCAACTGGCAGCTGGGTTACACTAACGCTACGCAAGGGACAGAGCTTACCGCCATTTATCCAATAAGTTACCGTAAGCGACGAGCCATTCTTAGCACTGTCATGCTGTTGCAACCCCGTGCCGGTACTGGAGCAGTGGTCCTCAGTGTACACGTACGTACCTACGAGTACCGGTAGTGCCAGGCCGATATCCAGCGTTCTAGAAGCCTCACGTGTGCTCACTCAAAGTTGGGGCAAATTTACCGGTAATTGGGGTTGATTGGTGCCGGCAATAAGAGGTCTTTTGGTTTTTCTCTGCCGTGGTGGAATGTACTCGTACTCGAGTATACGGAACTACTGGTATCCGGGTGAGGAAGCTGTCGCCGGGCCGTCGCCATGATTTTTTCAAGCCGAGGAGCTACCCTGGTTTTTGCAACACTGGTCTGAGGTCATGTAATGGTCCACTGCGGGCGGGTTGGCCGCATAATTAGAGGACCAGGCTCTGTCCTTAGTTGCGTGACTCGAGTATATTGCTATCATACGGTATCCCACCCCTTTGGTCCACAATGCTCATGGCGCTACTCCATTTAGCCCTCTCAAAAGAAAGATTTAGATCTGGCGCATATTTTACTCGAGTACTATGTTTTAATCAAAGAAAAAAACTCACAAGGCAAAGCCGTCTTCGGAAATTGTCGCGCTCGATTGGACAATATCACGCCCTCGATAGGCCACAAGTTAAGGCAGCGGAGGGAGATTTCATGGGTAGGTATCCAGTACTTTGGGTGAGAGGTTGGTGTGTCGTTGGTGTTTTGATTAGGAGGTCGTTATCCAACGGGATTCGGTGTCTGGATTTGAAGGACAGATGGCATACATGTGTGTTTGATATGAGGAGATCTCAAACCTTGGCTGGATAAGAGTTGTGCAGGTGGTATCAACGTTCCGAAGGTCTTGCTCAAGATTGATGGAGTCAGGGACCGAGCAGTGTTCAATGATTCCGGCCTAAATTCACTATCGTAGGGTATTATGACAAAAAAATCCGTGTCATACGTACAGTACCCGAGCACATAGTTGATCAATCCCGACAGCCAGTTCCCACCCATATCAAATTTTTTACCCCCCCATCCGAACAAAGAACGACCAAACCGAAAAAAACTCAGATGCTCTCAGTTGTCCCTTAACGGTAGTGCAAAGAAACCCAGGGACACATCAGCATCGCCCGCAGAACCGAGGCTCCGCGAGAGCTGCAATTGTCGTCGGAAAGGCATTCATCATAGGTTTTTAGTTTGGTGGGGAAAGAAAGGAAAAACAAGCACCCGGCGGGCGGCTGGGTCCCTCTTATTCTCTCTTTTTCGCCAAGACATTTTTGAGTGTGGTTTGCTGAATCGCCCAGTGCCTTCTCATGCGGCTCGTTGCGGGGCCGGTGTTCGAGACTAGGTTGTCTTTTTGTTTTTTTTCCACACCAATACCGTAAAAACTCGAGTTATCCACTATCGCCGCCCGGTGTCTAATCTCCATGTTCAAAGACAAAAACCCCTAGGAAGGATTAGTGTTTTCCTCATACGGTCAAGCCCAAGCGTCCTGACTGTGTTGATCTCATGAACTAATATTCGCAATTCTGTTAACCCATCAAACTAAACCTATTATAGGCCGAGAAGCAGGGATTAATGGAGATTAGAGGCCAGGCGGAGATAGTGGATAACACGAGTTTTTACGGTATCGTGAGTTAGCTCAAGTGGCCGACGGCGGATTGTTGACGGGAAACGTCGGAGAAGGAACCGGTGAAGCTTGCCTACACCGTAGAAAGCGTTGGACTGCTCGCAGCGCAGAACAATTCGGTAGACTGCCTGTTGCCCGCAGATCGTTTCTCGTGAGCTCCCATAGCCGAGTCCTGCGGATCCCTCTCTTTCCAAACCTTCTCCCTCACGACTAACTTCCTGTTAGTTATAAAAAAGGAACTCTCTTTCCTTTCGACCTTCTTTTGACACTTGGACCGAATCCTTCCCGCCACCTCGCTCGGATCAATTGAAATGCTTGCTCGTTCAATCCTCAGGCAGCAGGCCTCCCGTCGTCTGGTTGGAAAAGTCACCAAGAACGCTTCCGGCTTTTCTACCTCAATCGCTCGCCCTGCTGGCGTGCTTCCTGCTTCTCATGATAAAGTGGGCCCCTCCCATCTATCTCTTTTTTTGTGGATTTACCAAGTAGGATTTGGGCTAATTGTTGTTTGTAGCTCTTGAGAGCAAGTTTGGCCGAGGGAGACCCAGAAGTCTCCAAAATTCTCGTAAACGTACGTCATCTACAACCTACCCGGTCTACTAAACACTAAATTGTGCTGTAGGAGAAAAATAGACAGAGGGATTTTGTGAACCTCATCCCTTCGGAGAACTTCACTTCGCAGTCGGTCCTCGATGCTTTGGGTTCGCCCATGCAGAACAAGTATTCTGAAGGGTACCCAGGAGCCAGATATTACGGGGGCAATGAGTGGATCGATGCGGCAGAGACATTATGCCAAAAGAGAGCTTTGGCAGCATTCGATCTTAATCCGGAGGAGTGGGGCGTAAATGTTCAATGTCCGTACCAATTACTCATCCGGTCTCGGGGCTTCACTAACAGATAGCAGCACTTTCTGGAGCCCCAGCAAACTTGTACGCTTACTCGGCCATCATTCGCCCTCATGAGAGAATCATGGGGTTGGACCTTCCCCACGGCGGTCATTTGTCTCATGGATACCAGATTCCCGGAAAGAAGATCTCTAAGATTTCTGAATACTTTGAAACTTTGCCTTACCGCCTCGATCCAAACACTGGCTTGATTGACTATGACAATATGGAGAGGCTCGCTGAGCTGTACCGACCAAAGATCATCATTGCTGGAGCTAGTGCCTATTCTAGGATCATTGACTATGCGCGCATGAAGCATATTGCCGAGAAGTATGATGCTTATTTACTGAGTGATATGGCACATATCTCTGGTCTTGTTGCTGCTGGTGTTACAGAGAGCCCTTTTGTCCATAGTGATATCGTTACTACAACCACCCACAAGTCGTTGGTGGGTTGCTTGGTTCTTGTCGGTCTGTGTTGGCATGGAGGCTAATGTTTCACAGAGAGGGCCCCGCGGTGCCATGATCTTCTTCCGTAAAGGCATCCGAAAGACTGACAAGAAGGGCAAAGAAATTATGTATAATCTCGAAAACCCCATTAATGCCTCTGTCTTCCCTGGGCATCAGGGCGGCCCTCACAACCATACTATTACCGCCCTTGCTGTCGCTCTGAAGCAGGCTAAAACCCAAGAATTCAAGGAATACCAACAGCAGGTGCTTAAAAACGCCAAGGCACTTTCTGACAAGCTCTCTGCTCTTGAATACGCGGTTGTTTCCGGAGGTACCGACAATCATCTTGTCTTGATTGACTTGAAACCAAAGGGCATCGACGGAGCTAGAGTCGAGAGGGTTCTGGAACTCGTCAATGTTGCTGCGAACAAGAACACTGTCCCTGGCGATGTCTCTGCCCTCAGTCCCGGCGGGCTCCGATTGGGCTCTCCGGCAATGACCACCCGCGGCTTCTCAGAGTCCGACTTTGAGAAAGTTGCGGGAATCGTTGACAGAGCTGTAAAGATCTCCAAAGACTTTAAAGCCACCGTTGAGAGCAAGAAACTCAAGGACTACTTTAGCAAGCTCGGTAACGGAGACGGTGTCCCCGAACTCATCCAACTGAAGAAGGAAGTGGCGGAATGGGCCCGGGATTTCCCGCTGCCGTGGAGCAATTGATTTTCTTTACTCTTGTTCAATGTATATATCTCTTACCTCCCGACACTTTTTCACTTTCATGGGCTTGGGGTTCGTGGCGGTTTTTCTGTTTCCAATAGTCTCAGGTCTTAGTCGATGTACCGCTATTAATTTGAAGCTTTTTTCGACAACAGGTCAATGATTCAGATTATGGGGGTTACCGCAGAGCCCTCCTATTCTTGGCACTTATCATGGGCTGCGGGCGCAGATACGGTATCATATGTAAATTTGGGCATGAGTCTCTCGACCGGTATGCACCGGTAGTGTCCCGGTGCGACAGCGATAGTCGTGGCAGCAGCAGGAGCACGAGACAGATTATCGCCTACCGCACCGTAGACTGGTGGAATTCGTTGATTTTATCTACCGTAGGCATTTAGGACCTTTAACCGGTTATTTTTTTTGCTAAATCCTTTGATTCCTGGAGAAGATTAGAAACAATTGATATCCTATCTTATGAATCCACTTTAGTCCGAGCTGGCTTAGCTATGCACACTCTGAAATGGTTATATTTGTACTCCTAAGACAGCATGACCTACTGTAGTTCTATCAATCGAGAAGGACAGGCCTAGATCCTCGGTCACTATCCTCACTTGTACCTGCCCACACTCACTGAGTTCCCTCCAATACGGTAGTGTCATGTTTCTAGCATGCAACTTGTTGGCATCTGTGGTCTTAGAATCATTGACATTAGAGAGATGACGCCTTTATCTAGTAATCGCTCTAAATGAATGTCCGTCACTATATCATACGTACCGGTATTGGATGCACGGCTTTGGTCCTCTTGCGAAGAGGGCTCGAATTGTTGCGGCATCGTACACTTGGACCCCGCCACCGCCACACGTCAGCTCGGCCCGAGCATGAATGACTCTAGTCTGTCGTGCCGTTGGCGCAGTGGCTGGAGCAAAGAGAGAAGGCAGAGGATGTTTCTCTTCGTATGATACGATACCAAGCACAGAACGCCAAGCCTGGAGCTGTCGTCATCCACTAGAAGAATTGGCCGCGAACTTTGCAGTCGTCGTAAGGTGAACAGAGGCTTCGGCTTAGAAGTGTGGTTTCAGTGGGAGGGCCCTCTTTCTCCTGCCGGTATTTGTTGCCAGGGACCAAGAAAACGTCACCAGCGAGCACTGCCTAGCCCGTTCCAGGCTCTAGGGACGGGAGAACTGCCCCCCACCATGCCGGTTCAACCACACAATCACTCAACGATCCTTCTTCCAGCATCCCCACCATCTTAACACAAACAGAACGCGCAAGCCCTTTATTATTTCTGAACGGAGTGAAAATCGTTAGTTTCCCACCCTCTCCTTATATATCCTCCATATGATGTTCTTCCCATAGCTTTTCTTCTTTCTTTGTTTTCCTGTCTGGCTGACGTTCCACTTTCCGTGTGCCCAGCTACCCCGCGTTGCGTCTCATCGGCCGCATCTGTCCCCCAACCCAACAACCTCAAAGGAAACGAAAGTCATGAACCTATTCAAACTCGCTAGGAAGTACCCCGAACTTGGTCAAGAGGGCATCATGGCCCTGCAGGACACTTTCCTGCGCTCGGACCAGGATGAGAGGGGGTACTTGGACGAAGCCACCGCCATCAAGACAGCTCAGTATCTTGAGAGGAAGCCGTACGATGAGGTCCGCGCAACCCTGAAGCAGGTTGAGCTGGATAGTTCGAGAAGGGTGGAGTTGGATGATTTTGTTGATGTTTGTTGCTATCCGTGATCAGGATTTTGTGTTGTGGGGAGGCTAACGGATGGCTTTCTTGATAGCTTATCTCGAAACTGAGAATGACGGATGGAGAAAAACCAGGACGTGCTCCGGTAGTCTCGCATGCTAGGACTGGATCTACGGGACGTGGAGGAGGGAGTAGTGGTGGGCAGATTAAGATGGGAGGTGCGACGGGCGCGACCACGCACACTATTAACGAGGATGAGAGGACCGAGTTTACGAGACATATCAATGCGGTATTGCTTGGGGATGCAGATATTGGAGATCGCTTGCCGTTCCCTACGGATACTTTTCAGGTTTGTTGCTCTATTTTCAAGGTGACGGTTTTATTGGTACTGACCGGAGTAGATGTTTGATGAATGCAGGGACGGCTTGGTCCTTGCGAAGCTTATTAACGACTCAGTGCCTGATACTATCGATGAACGTGTTTTGAATCGCCCGAATGCCCGTACCAAGAAGCTCAATCAGTTTCAGATGACCGAGAATAATAACATTGTTATTAACTCTGCGAAGGCCATTGGGTGTTCGGTTGTCAACATTGGGTCTGGTGATATTATCGAAGTTAGGGAACATTTGATTTTGGGATTGATCTGGCAGGTCATTCGAAGAGGTCTTTTGGGAAAGATCGATATCAAGTTGCACCCAGAGCTCTACAGATTGTTGGAAGACGATGAGACTCTGGAACAGTTTTTGAGGTTGCCTCCAGAGCAGATTCTGCTGAGATGGTTCAACTTTCACCTTAAGGCTGCGAACTGGAATAGACGGTATGTTTTCTTTGTGGTGGGGGGGTTGGCTTAGCTGATTGTTTACAGGGTTACAAATTTTGGCAAGGATGTCTCTGATGCCGAGAACTACACCATTTTGCTCAATCAGCTTGCTCCAGATCAGTGCTCTCGCGCACCCCTACAAACGCGTGATCTTATGCAACGTGCTGAACAAGTGCTTGTTAATGCCGACAAACTTGGGTGCCGAAAGTTCTTGACACCGAAATCGTTGGTTGCCGGAAATCCCAAGCTTAACTTGGCATTCGTTGCTCACCTCTTCAACACCCACCCTGGCCTTGATCCGATCACCGAGGAGGAGAAGTTGGAGGTTGAGGATTTTGATGCCGAAGGAGAGCGAGAAGCGCGTGTCTTTACTCTTTGGCTTAATTCCCTCGATGTCCAACCGGCGGTTAATTCTCTCTTTGATGATCTCCGCGACGGAACTGTTCTTCTACAAGCATACGATAAAGTTATTCCGGGTTCAGTGAACTGGCGCCACGTTAACAAGGCACCCTCCCACGGAGGAGAGCTCATGCGCTTCAAGGCCGTGGAAAACACAAACTATGCTGTAGCGCTCGGAAAACAAAACCGGTTTTCTCTGGTCGGTATTCAAGGTGCAGACATTACCGATGGCCAGCGCACTCTCACGCTTGCCATTACCTGGCAGCTGATGCGCCGTGACATTACACGCACCTTGCAATCCCTTGCGCAGAGGGTCGGCGTATCAGAGATCTCAGATTCTTACATGCTCAAGTGGGCCAACGATATGGCCAAGAGTGGCGGAAAAGCGCAGGGAATCAGAAGCTTCAAGGACCCCAGCTTGGGAAGTGGAATATTCCTTTTGGACGTACTTAACGGCATGAAGAGTAACTACGTTGACTACTCGCTTGTTACGGACGGCAGATCCGATGAGGAGGCCTATCTGAACGCGAAGTTGAGTATCTCAATCGCGAGGAAGATGGGAGCTACTATCTGGTTTGTTTCCCGCAATATCCCCCCTTTCCTCTTGACAGCTAATAAATGGCGCACAGGTTGGTACCCGAAGACATCGTCGCCGTTAGGTCTAGGTTGATTGTCACGTTTTTGGGGAGTTTGATGGCGACCAATGAGGCATTGAATTGATGGTCAAAAAAGCCAAAAGATTGTTTCCTTTTTTTCTTTCCATCTTTATTCATCGTCTTTTTTTTCCACTACTTCCTTTGTTTCAGTCCTTTCCTGTGTAAGCGGTGGTTATGGTCCTTAGTGCAGATCGTGTTTAGTCGGTTAGACGAATCGCTGTATCCCGATTGCGTGCGATACCTGCGAATGACGCTGCTAATCAAAAAGTTCTGCTGTGTTGTGAGGTGCATAGACTGTCACTCGGTCTTGGCGACTATTGAGTTTGGGTTGTATCCACAAGTGCCTTATTGGCTGCGGCGAGTCCGGCGGCGCGGCGCTATAGGGTTATTTAACGGGAAGGAATGGGAAACTCTGGAAACTAAGAGCTTAAATAACTTATCGCTACATCATTTCGGTACACCGCCAGAAAACTAGAAGTTGTACCAGGACCTATATCTCCTACGGTGCCCATATTGCCGAATTCCCTTGCCTTTCCACGGGTGCTCTTTAGTCGGTAATAGCGGCGGCGATCTGGTTCTGCGGGTATATCTCATCCGGCGGTAGTGAGACCGCCATTCATCTCTAGACCTCCCAGGCAGAAGCGAATCATCGCTGAACAAATTTAAGTTGCCATACAGAAGTGTTGCCACTTCTGAAAACTAGACTAATGATACAAGACGGGAGAAAAGCTCTCAAGAGCTAAGGGGAGAGAAAGGCATTCTAAACTTCCCCTAGCAGAGGCTACACTAATAGAATAAACGAGTGATATGTTATGGTAGCCGGCGTACCTGCTCTAGTTTGCATGATATATCTACTGACGAAGATTTTGGCTCACGCGGAATTGCGACTAAATTTGTAAGCTACCCGAACAGGGCACCGACCGGGTTGCGTACGCCAGTTTGGTGGACTGTTACGCTTACGTGGCGGCCAGCAATAAGGCATCGTCGGATGATAGATATATAGCTCCCCTTAATGCTCCCACCCCTTTCGAATCCGACCCTTTGCTTATTGCTAATTACCTACCGTTTCTATCCTTGCTCTTTTCCACAGTGAGATTTCTCCTATTATACCTTACTCAACCATGGAGTCCACCGGAGTTTGTGGCTCTGGCTCGGAGTGGAAGAAGAAAAACATTGTCGGAGATGCTATCAGAGTTCCCCCCGATCAGGATGCAAGTTATAATTTCGCGCTTTCCATCTAATCTTTGGGATAGTACTGACTTACGCTGCTTGCTAGTCCGATGATGGCATGGGCTTTGCCGATGAGATGCTGGATATGCACTCCTCCCCGAGCCCAACTTTCAATAGTGCCTTATCGGGACATGAGTCTGATTTTCGTATTCCGGATGGGCCGCAATCTAAGCTTGAAAGAGAGGAACGTAAGTTCGAGGAGATTGATAGTAACGCACTGAGAGAGATATGGAGGAGAGTTTGTGCTGACCAAATGGCTTGGCTTTAGAAGTGTCTGATACACCGGATTTAAACGCTCAGATGAAGGTCAAACCAAGCACTTCCGATGATTCTGGCCTCGAGTTTCCGTCGTTCAGCCCCTCTCTCGGAGAGCTCTCACCCCTATGGGAACCATGGCCCTCCTCGTACGGCGGTGATTTACACACCGAAGAACTCCCTTCTCCCAACAAAGCGATGAAGATTCTAGATTCTGTCGATCCCGGAATGGATATGGGTATTTTTACTGTGTCGGAGGCACCGGAGCATCAAAAAACGACCTTCGCAGATGGATTTTGTGGGGTAAACGTGCCATATCCGAACGATCAAGGCGTGGATGGTACCTTTGTGAGCTCTTTCGATATCGTAAAACCATCGATTGTTTCCTCTACGGGGCCTGAGATTCAATCGCTTCTAGTTGGTGCCCGTCGGCCACTGGGAGGGAACTTTGCAGCCCCTAGTGAGAGGAAACGATTCCAGCTACGCTACGATTCCTTTTCCTTCAGATTTCCTATGGGCTTACCTGAAGCACCGCCCAACCTCGGATTTTCGTTCTCGCCTAGATTGGACTCAATCCCACACGAAGGAACAGCAGCATATGACAACAAGTCTGACCAAGACAAATGCGGGGATCCCCAATCAAGACTATCAAAGACCTCAAAGCGCCATTGCCGTAGTGGCACCGCATATCCTGATAATGTGCCTTTGAGGGTTCCTGCTAGAATGGGTAGAGTAATCGAGGAAACTCGGCCTGCAGGGCTTCGGTTCGTCCAACCTTTTTATTTGGGTTTCGAGGGTCTCGTTATCTCAAGCCTTAGTGCTACCGTGGGTTCCCCAATTTTGATTGATCCCTATGATATGTCCCATTCGGGGTTGAGTGGTTTTGATTCACGAAAAATACTAATTTAATGGGTGCTTAGTGTTTGCTCTGTGATGGCTCAAATATTTCTCCCCGTTGGGACTCGTTAGATGAGAATCGCACTGAGTTCTGTGATCAGAAATTGACCGGAAGCATTTTCAGAAATGTTGATAAGGATCAAGGAGGAAGCAAAGAGGTCGGCCGTGGGAGCCGTATGGCTAAAAATGCCGATATGCAAGTTAGGAGTGTGGAAATTGCTAGTGCTCGAAGTGACTTGTATTATGAAAGGGGGGTTGAGGATTATCCCGATTGCGGTTGAGCCGATAGGCTTGCCCTGCATTGGTCGGTGGTATCGCTTGTTCATGGGGGTTTTCTTGGGAGTCATCGTCGCTAATGTCAATTATTTGGGTGGGCCCAGATGTTTTCTTTTTTATTGAAGAGGGGATTCCGACCTTGTCTTGCTGGGTCTCGTCGAAGGTGTTTTTTTCTGCTCAATGTAGGTATTGAACCTTCTCGTAGATGTCTGTCTGTGGGTTTACACAGAGAGCGTCAAACTTATAGAGCTAGGAAAATCAAAAGACTATTTTACCCCCAAATTTTACAGACAGGTTTAGGAATCATTGGGGAAACTTTGATAAAAAATTGGCCACCGGGGAGTAGGTGGAGGTGATCTTCTGTTCTCTCTAGCTCCTGGAGTGCTTGGGTTGGCATGACTATATTCTAGCATTGCATGTTTTGGTGGGATGTTGCTATTATATCGGCACCGCATCTCTAACTGCGCTGAGGATCATTTCGTGATACCTACCCCCACACACCGAGCGCCATGATAGCAATAATCGAGTTTCCGGCTTTGCCGCAAAGGGGCTTTTAATGCCGGGGCTTGCCTATCATTTCTTTTCCTGTAGTGTCTAATTGTTGCGAACTGTCTTCGAAGAAGTTGTTATTAAAGAAAGAAAGAAGAGAAAGGGAGAAGAATAGAAAGAAAGCGAGGTATTATCTAGGAAAACGCAGGGAAATAATCAGGGTGTAGGAACGCATATTCGCGGCATATATACATATGCATTCAGGGAACAAGAGTGAGAAACATAGCGCAGCATAAGGTTCAAGCGAGCACAGAGATCAACGAAAAAATTAAGAAGACCACAGCCAGACATATGTTGTACCACTAGTCTCTATATACTCTCTTTTCCACTTCTTGTCTTCCTCCATTCCTTCCTGCTGGTGGTTGACACTCACGATTGACCGCCTTTTTCCTAACTTCCGCTACTTTCTTCCGCCCTCCATTCTTGCCTGAATTCCCTTGGCCTAATGCTGGATTAATAGCATTATCGGTTATGGGCCGGGTGTCCGGATAGCCACTGCCTCCCTCCTTGCTCTCTGCCGAACTTATTGAGGGTATGATATCACGGGAATAGAGACCTAAGCGAGCAGATGTTGGGTTGAGGCTTGGGCGCTTGTCATTGCCAATCGAGAGGGGAAGAGCTAAGAAGGAGGGGAAGGAAGCTGTTAGAAGCCATATGCCGTGAACACCGACCGATACTAAGCGGTAGGCGGAACAGAGCGTTTACACAACCGCTAATTGGTCCCGGAAAGTGCTGGGATTAGCTCAATCGAATGTAGGAACAAGAGAGAAAATGCGGGCGAAATAAGAATTGCAGTAAGGCTAGTTTGATTGATTTAGTTCACCGGAAAGGGAGAAAAGACTGATGTGTGTAAGAGGGGAGAGATGTGGAGAGACGCAAAACTACTGTCAATGACAACCAAGACACCTCTATGACTAAGCAAATACGCGGCGGCGTTGCAGCCCGGGATATCTGACAGAAGCGGTGCATAGAGATAGATAGCCTTATGCTCAAGGGGGCGCCAACAGTCACGGAGCGTAGCTCGGGGACGGTAGTAGCTAGGGAAGGTGCAAAAGGGGAATTCCAATAAGTAGTGCATGATACCATGTATTATAGGAAAGGACATTCTGCTCCTTACTACTTCTAGAAGAATTGAAGGGGAAAAAAAATCCTACATTTTTTTATATAATATGGGTGCCATTATAGCAAATTGCTTTTAGAATTTTTTTGCTATGTTGTTTCCAATTATGGTGGTTGGGTAATGATAGCCCGAAAACCTGCAATTCGGCCTCTGTATACTTACTTACTAAACGACCTCGATTGCCGGTCATCTCCGAGTGAGAATCAGTGAATCATTCCGGGTTCAACTCCGATGGATCGTGAGGCCGAGGCCGAGCGGCGAGATAGCGCCTGGTGGAGATAAGCTGGGGAAACGTGATATCATATTATACCTTGGGAGTTCACTTAAGTAAGTGATCTGATAGAGTGCAGATCAGGTCGTAAGGGGGCGTTGAGGGTTGATAGATGCAGTGCTGCGGGTAGAGTTACCGTTCTGAGTAGAAAGTTTGGTACTTGCGCGCAAACTAATGGGCCTAGAATTTTGGTTGTGCTTTTCCATTGATCGGCACTTGAAAGCAGGGCCAGAGGTACTGCTCACATTCTGGTACTCGGATTGTGCTTATGGGTTTTAATGAATTGTCTTGGGTGATTCCCTGAGCCTACGCTCCAGCTAGGTGGCGGAGATGCACCTTAGTTCCATGGGGTGTCTTGTATAAATGCAATGGGAGCAATGCTTCACTGTATTTTAGATAACCATTCGGATAGATCGCCAAGACCAAAGTGGAATTCATATCTCATTTCGTCCAAAGTCGTTTATAACAGGGCAAACTGCGGATAGGTTCCTCCTGATTATGCAACAGAGTGCAGTTCAGAACCTCGCAGCACGACTACGACGTAAAGTGCCTCAGCCCAGCGTAAGATCCTGCCCTCTACGCCAATTTCCACCCCTAGCCAGCCACCTCGCCAAGCTGCATGCCCAGAAATTATACAAATGCTAAGTCCAGAATCAAAGACGTCTGTCAGTAGTTGTTCAAAACCGATAAGCCGAAAATTGCCGCTATGGTGCAGGAGTTTCGGGCTCCCGTTGGTCGAGGGCAGGGTGGGATGCGTAGTAATCGAAAGTGCAACAAACACAGCAACAGGTATCGTAGAAAAATTGCACTTCACGACCGGGGAGCACGGTGTAAACAGGTTGATAAGGGACTAAAATAGTTTGTAAAAAAAAAAGCCAAATACTCAATTGAAACAATTGAAAAGGGTGGGGGTGGTGGTGTAAATGTAGTCTTCAAGGGGAATCTAATTTGAAATCTTACGTTGAGCCGGTATCTTAGGTTGAGCTGCATGTTCGTAGACGTGAATGGTTGGAAGGCTGGATATTAGGGGAAGCTGAAGTCTGATGCTAGGAAATGTTCTTGCAGAGAGGGCGGCATCTGCTTGAGTGATTTAGAATGGATCTTTAAATGTTCTGCGTTGTTATAGTCAACAGGTTCAAGAGAAACCTACGGTAGGTGCAGATGAGAGCACATGTCAAATATCCTCATAATACCTATGTTTTCTTCCCAATGCAGTGGTGCATGGGTACCCTTGTCACCTCACCGTTGGAAGGGGACATCGTTGGACTGCTCCACTGCGCAGAGCCTCATGGCCAGTGCGTCTACATTGTAGATCCCGTATTTTTCCGGCGAAAGATCAGCAATAACTTACAGCTCCTTCAAGCCTGCTAGGGGCAGCGTGCAAGACCGCTTCCCGAACTTTGTTATTAAGCCTAACGGGGTTGATATTATTTTCTCTCTATAGCTATGGCTTCACCACTCCATCTTATTCACCGGGAGCGTACAATACAAGAGCGGTCCTGGGCCCGGCCTATTAGGATCGGCATTATCCTACCCCAGCACTCGCTTTTCAGCTGCGCTATATACTCTAAGAGTAGCATCTGGGAGTGGCATTTTCATAGTTCTACCTATCAGGATCGCCCAAGAGTAACTTCACCACTTCGTTTTCCCTTCTGGCATCATGTGAAAGCTGTGCTTACCCAGGTTGTCTAGCCGGCCGGGGTTGACATCTTCTTGTTTCAGTAACGGTTTCCCCGCCTTATCTTTTCCATTTATAGGGGGCCAACGAGTGGTACGCAGCCCGTGCATTCTCTTTGGTTGATATCACCACCTTCTGCCTAGAAAGGTTGTCACAAGCTTCATAAATTTACGCCGTGTAGCCAAGTGAGCAGCAAGGAAACACTGATACCGCCGACGTTATCAAAATTCTCTACTGGAACTTGCTCTACGACCCGGTTCGAGTGCAGATATTCCCATGTCGAGCGGAGTTTATTGATCGGCCAGGGAAGACTTCCTTATCAACCATGATGAGTCCTCGGCAGGGACCTGCTAGGGGCCCTATTTGGGGAATCATTTCCTTCGATCCTATCTGGACTGAAAGTGTATGGGACGGCTCATCCGCCTGCAGCGGCCGCTCCGGATGGGGGTCCCATCAGATTGGCAAGCGCCGGCCTTTCTTGCTCCTCAACCTGGGTGTTTATCCGGGTTGCACTATATTCATCTCCCAATCCCGGGCTATCCATCATTGCATTGCGTCCATTCGGCCTGCGGCTGAAGGTAGCCTTTCCGAGGATTAGATCGATAAGGAAGGAAGCCGGTAAGAACCTAGGTTAGATTTGCATCTGCTAGCGAACGTTTCAAGGTATGATACGTCTCCTGGTATCCTCGCCATCGCGCACTCATCCGAATCCATTTTAGGAATGCTTTTTACAATGTCCACCCCCACCTCGCTAATTACAAGCTCCGGAAGAACTCCCTTCCTTCCTCAGCCCGGTACGCAAATATCTTGCAATAGCACCTTCGATCGGTATGGCCAATGCTCTTTGTACTGTTACACAAGGTTCCCTCTCGATACCATCCCGGTATGTGCGCTTCTAGGGACGAATACTCAAGCCCTCGGCAGGTACTTGATAGTATGCCGTAGCAAGTGAGGAACCCGAGTCGGCGCTCAGGTGCACATTCCTCGCGAGCGTCAAGGCATATAGACGCGCACCGTGATGACAAAACGGTCCCGAACATCTCCACAATTCTAGGAAGTTCCAGTCCTTGGTTACCAATATCTTTTTTCTTATTGCGAAATCCCCGAACTACCGGTACCTCTCGCGGCATTATTTCCTGATAAGCTGCTTTAGTGGGGAAGCCCAACATATTTTTGACGACTACGCCTCCCGTGTGGTAGAATTGGGGTAGGAATAGTCAGCAGTAAGATCTTTTTTCTATAGCTTAATCGCGCAGGTCGCCTATTACTAATAACTAATACTCGAGTATTCTGCCTTCTTGGTAGCACACGCTTTGCTTGTCCCTCTAAGATTGCCATTTCGATCTGAGGAATGTAACTCTTCTTGACTCTCTAATTGCCGTAACAGAGAAAGGTCAGGTAGTCGGATCCATCCTCCTCACCGCCCTTTTCCAAGTTTCTACATTCTTTAGTTTCAAGAATCTAGTTGCCCGCACTGCTGGCCTAGGTGGTTAGCATGTCGCCCTTCCATGGCTGGGGTTTTAAGAGAGACAGCTAGGCCAAGGTTTTGCGGTCTCTAAAATTGGAGGTGGGCTTGGAGTTAGCCGTATTGAAGGAGTTGACATTATTACTGAGATATCCAAGCATATTCGGCCTTTCTATTGGTTGGGGCACTGCATGACCTCCCACCGAGGTTTAGAACAAATTTTCTAATACTCAGGCTGACTGCATCGCTATTCCAAAAGGCTGACATTGAAAATCGCAAATAATAACTCACCCCTATTTTGAGAAATTATCAATCAAATCCACGTGCCCGGGGGTGTCCTATCTGTGGTGCTGTCGGCGGCATGAATATAGAGTTCCAGAAATTTACGCCTGAGGGAAGCCAACAGCCAGGTTTTGCCATTCGGTGCCGCGAGGTCCTAATATGCCTGGTCAAAATAAGCATCGAAATATCATGGGATGTATTCGCTTGATGTGTGTGTTTCGAGCACGTAATTACCTAAGCAGCTACTGTTTCCATCTATGATACGGGAAGAATCAAGATTCCTAAAAGCGCCTTAGGCTTTCGAATTTGCATTGCTCTGTCAGAATGCAATGTCCAGCAAAACCCGCCGAATATATCACACTATGCTAGATTTCTCTTAGAAGGACGACCACTCTCCCTTATAGCGGGTTGAGTTTGTGGGGTGCGGGGGAGCTGCAACCTAAATATTCTTTTCCAATTTGTTATCCATTGTTTTGCAATATATATTTCCCTATAGCGGGGGACTTCGCATAGGACATCCGAGCATTCTAACGATTCCTTCTTAATAACAGTTCTCCCACTACAATACGGTCTAATATAACCCAGTGTAACTGCACATTTCTTCCTCTTGGTGATCCTAATGGTAGTATTTTAAAAGGAGTGGGGTGAGACGGTATAATACTATATACCAAGGCATATTTCTTACCCGCTTACACCTCCGTCTCTGCTATTCTTGCTGTTAGTGAGTGCAAAGGAAGGGGGAGAAGGAATCTCTTGAAAATGAAAAAAAAAACAGAGTTCTATTCCAGGTAGAAAATGCCCTTGCCTTGTAGCTGGGGTTCCCCACTGCCTTTTTCCCATTTTTTTTGATATGGGTTGCGGTGTGTCCGGATATCAAATATACCCCCCAAGGCAAAATTGGGCCCCCACTGGCTTATCCGCGATTATTAAGGTCGTTGGGCTGTCGGGTTACGGGGAATGGAGGGGAATGGAGGGCCCTCCGGAAGTTAGCAATTCCGCAATGGAGATATCCCTACAATATTAGTTTCTATAGCAATAGCAGTAATTACATGAAGAGAATTGCACCTTTCATTAGTTTCACTAATCGAATCATATGCCGAACCACCGCCTAGGAAAATAATTTCATCAGATCTTTCTTGAATGTTTACCGGAAGGGTAGTTATATCTCCAACAGCGATCAGGTCTGAATACCCCAGGCCAGAGGAATCCCACTCCCACCCCACAACATCAGCATATCAACTCCACATCGCCGCACAACGTACTAATCCGTGAACGAACAAAGGAACCTACCAAAACCGGATACCCCTCCCAAAACCTCCAAGATCCACCCCGATACCGGTAAAAGCCTAACCAATCCGGCACCACGCAAGGACGTTGGAATTGCCCCTCCCAGTAACGCCCGTTGTCTCAAGTGAGGGCTGAACGAGAATCCAAAGCGGAAATTCTGGACGCCCTAGCGCCATGCCCGGTCACTTCAGTTCTTACGGTACTCCCGCCTCATGTGACCAATCGAGTCCTCAAAGAAGGAAACCTTAAAAAAGTGGACGACATCCCCATTTCCGGTTCTCACCAAAAACCTATCCCTGCAGCGATTACAAACCCGCCCTTGGCCTTTTATAACGCTCCGCATTGTAGCGTGGACATGAGAAGTAATCATCAGGTCTACTGAGTAAACCTTGGTGACGTCACTTTTGATCTATCCCCCCTAGTATCCTAACTCCCTCGGGAGTATCATACTAGTACCGGTAGTCTATTTGTCCTTAATATGGCACATCAGTAAAACGTGACGCCCCGATGGAACGGAGCGGATCTGTTCCCCTGCGCTTGGATTAGTCGCGGGCTGGGATTGGGTAGTTTGTTGTCCAGTTGTTGCTGCATTGACATGTTTCCCTTGCGAGTACGAGAATAGCCAGAGGAGTTGGTACGGTACCGTATTGTTTTGGTCAGAATGAGGTCCTAGGTGGGGGTATGATGGGGTGGTAGGCTGATATGGTCAAGGCGTGTCTTCTGGAATTACTATCTGGTGATGTTGTTCCGGCGTGCGTTTGTCGTTCCGGCGATGCGCTGTACGGTACAAGTACGAGTACTGTGCTGCGCAGCGGTAGGAGGTTGGAGGTTGGAGGTGACGAATCGAATTTACTGGGGCGGGCGATCCTTGCATGTCGGGATCTAACCTGGATTAGTAGGTTATGATAAGGGGCGGAAGGAAGAAAGAGAGAGACAGAGAAACAAGGGCAGATAAGGGTCTCACAGCAAGTTGCACTGTCGTACACCATTCTCCTTTGGCTATTAACTTATACCATGGTACTATCGCTCTAGCCAATCTGCTCAGGCGGCCGAACCCTTGTTCATATCCTGAATACCCGGCTCTCAACTAAGAAAATCAACCAGTAAATAGTCTACTCCTCAGAGAGCAACTCGACTTGAGCAATCATCTCCGAGCGGGCCTCAAAAACCCGGCGGCATCTAGGCCCCCGGAGGTTTCCCACCATACCATACCGCACACAGCCCAGCACTACTCGTACACTGCACTCAACATAGCCCCTCACTCGGGCACAGCGGGACGGACGGCACCGAATATTGGTCTCACCTCACGCCATACCGCATACGCGTTGCAGGACCAACCAACCAGTCGCAGCATCGGAGCGCTTTCAAAAAGAACTGCTATTGCATTCAACCCAGATCCAAGCAAATGGGTCAGATTTTTGCTGCATGCAATAGCAGGTTTTTTTTTTTTCCTTCCAAAGGGAAAGGAAAAAAACGCTCCGGCATCACGGGTGTTTGTCTTTTGCCTTTCTCCTAGTGCTGTGCAGTACAGTACTGTACCCGTGGCTCTTGGATTTATTATACTCACTTCGTTCTCGTACGCTATGATGCTAATCGATACTTCGGCTACAGTACAACAAACCCCCAATCCCTTAATTTTTCCAAATTTAGAAGAAATAAACAGGCCTTAGCAAACGGAAACCAGCAGAAAGTGCGTGCAAACCATCCTCCCGTGATCGATTTGTAGGAAATCACTCCTCCGAGCAAGTGAAACACAACAAAGCAGTCGTAGGTCCTGACTGACTCGATAATACATCCGATCGCGGGCGTTGGTTAGACTACTTGTGAGAAAAATCACCCCACAAATCACCACGGCCGGAATGACAGGTAAGTTTCCAGCACTAGTATCATACTAGACTAGAGATAGACAGAGGGGCGGGTGGATAGGTAGAGAGAGATAGGTGGGATGTTGCATTCGTTATGATAGAACCAAGTCAGCCGGCCGGCCGCCCACGTTCCTCGATCCGCAGGTGAAAAAGTTATAAATAACTTGAACCCTTGCTTACTTTTTTACTTGTGCGACCTTTTTTTCTTCTTTTTTTTCCACTTCGCACGGGTGGACGATCGACAGATGGGCTTCCTCGCACCCTGAATAAGCTTTGCGCCACGATTACCTTGGCGGGGCATGATATCATGTGTGATCGGGACCGAGGGAATGTGGGATTTAAGGGCCGGGGTACTGTAGGGGGCGGGGCTGAGAGAAGGGAAGGGAAGGGAAGGGTAGGCTGGGTAATGATGCCGGTGTTGTTGGGAGTTCTCTCCTTGTGCGGACTTTGATTGTACCGAGGGTGGTTGGTGGATTGCGGCAGTGCTTATGGCGGCGTTTCTTCCAGGTAAGTCGGAGGGTTAGATGTGGGATGATATCGATGGCGCGGGAGTGAAGGCTACGAGCGTTTGTACCTTCCTCGAGGGTGGCTGGGATAGTGGAGGCAATTCCTGATTGAGAGGTTGAGAGCTATGTTGTACTCAAGAGCAGAGCAAGGAGTTTGGGGATCCGAGGTATTAATGATACCTTAGCTAAATTAGTTGAGGACTTTCGATTCGATACCGGATTGGATTGGTGTTTTCTCTGTGCCCGGGGACGCGTAGGACAGCCACAGATGAGCCAAATACTCGTAGCTAGAGCACTCGAGTACGTAAGTGAAGTTGGCAGTCTAGGCCGGTGCAGCTAACGAGCGTGCATTTCGTGGCAGAAGAGCAGAAGTGAATATCATACTTGAGGGAACTCTAGAAAGGATCTACCTTGAACCTACCTACCGCAACGGCCTTCTAGAGACTCCCAGCCACCGCAGCACAAACCTGGACTTTCTTGGCAATCCCCGGGTGGGGACCTCAACATTCTGCCTAATCAATTATTTGCACATCCTTCAATCCGTGAGCTTGAAGTTCTTCTACCTCTGAAAGGCAAAAATTCCAGGAATTGCACCGCAGCAAGCACAACAGGTAAGACATGCCTTTTTTTTACCAGACCAGACTTCAACTGCAGGTCTTCAGTTACACGCAACACATCCAGCTTTAAACCTTCAACACTCCAAACGAAGTTTCCGCTATTAATATTTTTTTCAATTATGATAAGCGCCACAAACAATAGGAAAAAAGAAAAAAGGAAAAAGAAAAAGAAAACCTTTGAGATTCCGATCTTTCTCGATTTTCCGTTTCTACCCATCCATCCATGAATGCCTAATCGCATGGATTCCCAATTCCAAAGTCTCTCCACATCCAAATTGGCCCTCCTACGGTAAGCTACCGGGGGAGGGGGGGGGACGGGCCTTATTTCCACGAATGTACTCGTACCGCACTGTTTATACTCGGAGCCTAGCGGAGGTGGCCGGAATTTCATCATAATCGCCATCAGTGAGAAGGATCTATAACAAACCGGCTTGAATATTAATATGTACAGTACCATGCTCACGATAGTGCATAGTACTCCCACAAGCACAAACTATAAAGTAGGCCTCTACTCCGCTTCTTTTTTTCTCTCCCTTCCTTCACCCACCACATCTCCACACCTTCACACCAACTCAATCGCTCATACAGACACCACCACACTCGCTCTAACACACTCGCTCCCATCCCCTCCCACCACCTCCCACTCACAAATCAACCAACACACACACACACACGCACACACACAACCAGAAATGAAGACCACCCTCCTCTCCACCACCCTAACCCTCCTCACCGCCGCCTTCACCACAACAACCACCGCCGCCCCCGTCCCAGCCCCCGCCATCCCAGGTGTCGCCTCCTTCACACTAAAAGCCGGCCTCGGCGCCCCCTCTGGCCTCGCAGGGCGAATAGTAACATGGGACGGCACCTCCGGCGGTAACCTCGGCTTCTTCAGCAACGCCGGAGCCAAAGACCTCAGCTCCTTCATCCAGTACAACGCTAACGAAGGCATTGCCTTCTACGCTCGCAACACCGCGCTCCAGGTATACCTTCGCCCGCACGGCACCCCACAGTACCTTGCCAAGCTGGGGAATCCCCAGCAAGATAGTGAGGCCGCGCTCACCCTGTCGACGAATTTCACGGTGAGTGCGTGGGCCGTGGAGCCCGGGGAGGTTCACTACGCCTTTGGGTATGATTGGAAAGACTCGATTTGGTCGGCGTGTGGGGGGCCGGATGAGTATACGCTTTATTAGTGGGTTTCTCCCATCCTTTTTTTTTATTTGATTGCTTTGGGAGGAATTTGCGTGTTGACTTTTGGGGTGTTTTTTTTTTAGTGGGGAGGTTGGCACTCCTGGAGCTGGGTGCACGGCCAACTTTGGGCTTGAATTGTTCTATGATTAGATTGGGGACTATGTGTTATGGACTGCGGTGATAATGGTGGGGTGGGGTCCTCTGGTCGGATAGCTAATGGGTAGTGGGTAATTGGGGTACATACTGGGCTGTGGAATTACGCCGACTGAGGGGATAAAGGAATTGAGTTATGAATGGATGGATACACGTTTTTTCTATTTTCTTGTCAACTACTACAAACACAAACACTCCTTAATGAATATAATAATACAATGATGTTAATAAGCTAGATCGTTTTGCTCACATTATGCCTATCAACTATCACGCTGAATTTCCTGATGCTTCGTCCTCTGACGCCGCAGCCCGTGGAAATATCGGGATGTCTACATCTCAGTGCATTCCTTAGATCAACTAAAGAGAATCTTGTTAAAAGCTCCCTTCAAGAGCCACGATGACCCAAGCAAAAGCCCATTCCTCACTTCTCTACGGTACTCGAGATACACCCGTGGACATCCATTCTTCAGCCCGAAAGTATCCCTCCCCCCAAGGTAACTAACTCGACGACCACTCCAAAAAGGAAAAAATCTGCAAACCCTCCACAAAATGTGCTACCGGTTATTGCAAAACGCCTTATGACTTCACTCCACCTTCCCCAGCATCAACCCCCCCCAGTCATCTCATCACCAGCAGACCCAATCAGGAAGCTGAGACCCTGATCCTCCCCATCCCTGTTACCCAACTGAACCCTGCTCCCTCCCCCCTCCCGCATTTGAGTTCACAAGAGGCCTTCCCGCTTTGCAAAAAGCATTTCACCTTAAGTTATCGGTAAGACAGACAAACAGACAGACAGACAGACCTCCACCATTGCCCTTTCCTTTCCCGATTTTTTTTCTCTCTCTTCTTCCCCGTCTTTGAAGATGACTAATTAGAAAGGCACGGGTCGAATGTACTAGTACACTACCCATCACTCGGAGTTGTGCATGTCTCGGCTAGGCGGGATTAGGGTTCCGCTATGATATCCTCTGGGGAAAATGTGCGAGAATAATAACCCAAAGCGATATGTTCACCAGAGCGCTAAGCTATCGTGAACTCGATCCTGGATGCGCACCTTTTCCTCCTCTCGCGGGGGGCAAGCGGTCCATAGAGCCTCGTATTCGGAAAGGTGCCGTGGTTCCGCGCGACCAATGGAGGTTCGCTTGGATGAATTGGAAGCGTGCCGTAGAGCGATGGCACAAGGTCAGGAAAGAAGTTACGGAACGGTTATTCGAGGTTAACCCGCTAAAATATATCCTTGTCGGTTCCGGTTAATAGGTTCTTATCCTTGTACCATGTTGGATTTTGCCTTCATAAGGTTGTGCGCAGTTTTGGGGCTGTCGTTGGTTGGTGCCGGTATTATTCCTTCCCCCGAGTTCTTAAGCTTTGAAAGCTTGGTTATGGGCTGTGGAGGAGTGTATCGGGGGCTAAGTTATCTAGGGAGTGACACTATATGTCGCATCACTAAAAGGGCAGAAGCGGGGGGGGGCGAGGGTCACCAGCACGGACGTACTCGAGCGTTTCCTCCCCACTGAAGTAGAGGTGGGGGCGGGACGGCGAGAATACTGGGGCGCAGTCCTATCGAATACGCGACTCTAGCACCGTAAAAATTCTTTACAATTGCTATCTCCGAAGTTTGTAGAGTGTGAAGAAGGTCAGGTCAGGTGAGGCCTCGGCTCCCCGCTTTGGGTGAACGAAAGGCAATGGCAAATAAGGCATGTCCTCGCTTTCCACTGACGACAAGTAGACTTCAGTGCGGAAGGTACTCGCGCGGGCCCCCCTCGAGATATCAGGGAAGTTGGAAACAATTTGCTTCCATTTGCAGCCGGCCTCGCTCCCAGAGCTCAACAACACCCATCTCCGGGTGTTTGCTGACCCTGTTTTTGCTCTTCTGGCTTTTCCTCTCCTCCGCCCATTCTACCCCGCGTTCCAGGAGTGCTTCCTTGTTGGAGAGTAGCAGGGAAAGGCGTTTACCGTTGGCTAGGGCTGACTAATAATGCATGCCACGGGAATAGTTCAAGTAACCCCCAAGGTATGAGAGTGAAAGAAGAGAACCGCCACCCTTTCCGGGTATTTATCATTTACTTTCCCATAGTTCTTACCTTTCCGGGGAGGGCGCATATCGCTTATTAGATTATTTATTGGTCATGCGTCTGGCAGGCCAGAGGAATGAAGGGGGGGGGGATGTGGCTTCTGGGGAAGGCTTGAGTGATATTTTGAGACTCTCCGGTAACGGATGGAAATAGCAACGCGAGGAAGTGAGGAAAAATCATTTCCTGGAATACCGGTGCATCAGGAAGTGAGACGGGTAGTCCACATAATTGGAGTATAATATTATGAGTACAGCCACTAAACAATGTGTATGTGAAATGCTCAGAAAGGGCCTGAGGGGGGGGGGCAGTAGGGCTGCTGTTAGAGCGATAGGATGTCCTCACCGATAAACTAGGTGAGTAAGGTGAAACACCTGTCGGGTGGGCTAGGAAGGCTCAGGAGGAGATAGGCGCAAGGATGCTGTTGGGACGAAGTGGTGCTAATCCCGAGACGGAGAGTATTATAGCCGAACGCCACTCTCTAAGGATACCGGGAAAGGACACGAGCGAGTTGTAAAGCTACTGTTGGGACGGGGCGATGCCGACTCCAATGTGGTGCCATGATGGCAAAGCGCCACTCTCGCAGGCTGGCGAACGGGAATGAGGGAGCTGTCAAAGTGCTATTGGAGCGGGGCAATGCTTTTCGAAACTAGACGGAATTTAGCGGCATAGGAGCGACCTTCCAGACTTTCTGGAATCACAGCGAGGGAATTGTGAGTCTCTAGCGAACGGAAGGATTTGGCTCCTAGGTGAGTAGCCCGGGAGACAACCGAGCGCTCCTCAACAGTCCTCAGGGCCCCTGGATTAACACATGGGAAAGATCCGCTTGTCTTGATGCCCCCGGCTCATAGTGCCTCCATCACCTGTAGACCCTCCATAACTCCCCAGCTCATTAGTACTTCTCTTTCCCTCCTGTATCCTCCTTTCACCATTCTTTTGGCCCTTGTGATGACTTTAGGAGACCGCTTATTACCCCATGTTTGCGTTGATCATCTATCGTCCCCTCTCCCGTCCATCTATTGTAGCATATTTTCGGATTGTTCGAGAAGCCTTTCTTGATCCTAGTGCTGAATTTTCTCTCCCCTTACAATTGATTCGGCGGTCTGCTGGTGGCATCGTGGTTTGCCGGTAAGAAGCTTCCCCATTCCGTCCTCCGAGTACCTTGCATTCTCATATCATCTATGAAGTCCTCGAGCTGTTATACCCAAATTCGGTTGCCAGCGTCATGGTACGATATGAGTATTGACGGCGGTGGTGGAAGCTTAGCCACGTGCTCAGGGAGAGGTTGAGAGTATGGTGTTGGTCCTGAGACAGTGCTTTACCGGTACTAAGTTATCCGCCAATAGGTACACTATGCCATCAAGATTGAGAAGCATGGTAAGCCTCCGGATACGGATACAAGCTGAGGGCCCGATTATCAAAGAGTGGAAACGAGCGTTTCAAGAAATCCCATTTGATGGCGAGTAGCTCTCTTTCACCCCGATCTTCCCCGGTAGACTGAAGTCTTGCTCCCTTGGTCCCCCAACCGGCCTCGTAACCTCCCCACCCGCCAACACGACGGTGTAGATTATCTAGCGTCGGTCTAGGCAGTAAATTCTCCCCCCGTAGTTTCTCATTGCCGGGAAGAATTGATCCTTGTGTTTGTTGGGAGGAATCGACGCAGAGGGAGTGAGTGGCGGTGAGGATTTTGCGCAGCAGAGTGGAACGGCTCGGGCGAAGACACAGATTTTGTATGAAGAACGGTGAACGGGTTCATCATTGATTGTGTTGAGTGTTAAGAAAAGAAAGGCGTGAGGAAAGTTGAGAGCGAGGAAAAGATAGAGAGGGGGGGGGGCAAGTGGGAGAAAAATTCTCATAGCTTGCACGTCCCTTCACCAATGGATACGCTCACCACCGTAGTCTCAGAGTACTAGCACGTCCCTTGTTAAGTGCTGCCATTTCTAACATGAGGTAATAAGGCCCTGACGAGTGATGTTCCATGAAGTAATTTGGTGGACCCGTTTGTTGAATGAGGTTAAACTATATAATAAACAAGGGCGAAAGCCTCCATTAACTTAGGGGGCAATAAGGGATGTATATCAGCCGGGGTTCCTCTGGCGGGAGAGAGAGGGGTGTCTCAGTCCATCTCGAGATCTTAGTATCTTAGTTACCTGCCAATTAGGACACTCCCCTGGCTCTTCCTTCAACCAAACTTTACAAACTGTATTCAAAATGGTCAAATATACATACGTCACCGATAGCAGCTGGGATGGATAGCGCGCAACGTCTTCTCTTCGTTCTTACTTGCTAATCTAGTGGTAAGGATAGAAGTATATATCAAAAACAAAACCAAGCTCTGACCCTTCTATCGATCACCACATATCAGTGCTTTCCTTCCTTCCTCCGTGTTCCAAAACAAAAGAAAGAAACATTCTGCGCAATTTCCGAACAAACGAAATGCATCACAAAGACCCCTGCTCTCCTGCGTCTTTGATCCAATACCCAACTCTTGTTCTTCCTTCGTCTCCTTTTGCCTCCATGCGTTCATTTAACAGTTTATGCTCCTTCCCATCCATCCATCAACGGAAACATATTTCCCGTGCTTCTGCACTTGCATATATAACAAAAGAAACTATAGCATGCAGAGCAGAACTAGCTGACCTCTAACAAACTGCTCGTGGAAATTGTGGCTCTAGAGCCTAGCTGATTCTTTCTCTGTTGTTCGGGCTCAAGGGAAATCATCCCTGTCGAAATTGCACCCAATCGATGCGAGCGGGTAGGTTAGGCTGGTCTCAGCAACCACTGGTATGATACCACGACAGTGAAGCAGGGAACGGATATACAAGGTAGGCTGGGGCTCCTAAATGAACCTAGGACTACTGTATAGACTCGGGAGAAGATGAAAGTGAAGAGGAAGAAGGAGTAATACACTAACTAAATATAACCACCTGAGATCCACAGGATAGAACTAAATATTTGAGAAAAGGTTCTTGTCATCATATATCACACTCTATGGGGTCCTTCCTCCTCGAGTGTTGGTACCGGAGCGGGAATCAGGTTAATGCCATCATACCGGGAAACAAACAGCAGACTCTTCTCGCTATAGAGCAAGCTACAGTCACTAGACATAAGTCTTGGTGATTGCGGAAGACTGAGACGGTGTGTTTATCTAATGGGTATATAGCAGGAGGCAGATAATGGTATTGCAATGGTGGAAAAAAAGTAAAGAATTAAAAAAGAAATATTATTTTAGCATGATATGTATTTACATTTTTAATTTGTATTTTTTTTAATTTTTTTAACATGATTGTGGGGTTGGTGAGGGGAGTGCGGTTGTTGCCATGGCCGAAATTTTTCCTGTTGCTTGGTGGGCGGTTAATTTTGTTCAGGAAAAAGCATGTGAGTGGTAAAGTTATTAGTGGAGGGGTTGGGCCAGTTGCCGGAGAGCGTTGCTGCGCGCTTGGGGGTGTTTCAAATGCCTTTATTATGAAACCGGTGAGTAGAGCGCAGTAAGCCTGGCGCTGCGGCGTTTCGCTGCGCTTAAAACTAGGGGATACGAGACAGACCCACTTGCTGCAGGACCCAGTGGTCTCCGATGAATAGAGCCTTAAGCGGCCCCCAGACGAACACCATTACAGTACTAGTACAGTCGCGCCTCGCTGCTCCGGATGGCCAAAATCCAGGGACTCTTTTCCGGAATGGTAGATTATTAGGAACAATGAGTGGGGTTATGGCGCAAAACAATTTAGAATTCGGAGAATTTCATCGGGGGTAGCTGGGGATCCTGTTAGAGTGAGCTCCAGGACACTGAGGCATGACTGTACAGTGATTAAGGTGTCGGTGAAGCTGAACTGCATGCAGTCGGTTTCGTATCGTTCGGGTAGTTGGGGTAAGAAGCATTGATCTCAGGGGACAAAAGACGGGAAAGTGATTAGTGCCGTAGGGTAAATTTTCTTTCTATTCATTCTTTGGTGTTGGTCTTTCGCCAATTTGGTGTTTATGGCAACAGTTATCTGCTCCTCAGTCCAGGGGTGCCTCTAGGGAGGCCCGTTGCATCTCTGAATTTACAAGGTGGTATCTGTACCCTAAGCAAGAAAGGTATTCACGGTAATGAGCTAGTCCCTATGCTTAACAGTTATTGGCGGTGTGCGGGTGCTGGGCGTAAGGGCGCTTGGATGATACAACCCCCCAAAAAGACATGGGGCCTATCATCATTATCGGTATGGTTCCGGAAGAATAGACTCCATGCTAGTTTTGAGACAAAGAGTGTGATGATCTGACTCTAAGTTATCCAACTCTAACTAGTAAATTGACAAAGTGCCGTATGATAATTGCCAGAATATGTGGGGTTCATATGGCCGAAAATATTGGGGGGTTGAATTTAAGAATAAATCAAATTAAGAAACCTAAAGCGGGACGATTATCGTACTTGGTGAATTTACTGGGTGAGGTTGTAGAATTTAAATATGGGGGCAGATGCTAGCTTACCGTAAAAACTCAAATAGAAGAAAATTGTGCTATGATAGGACGCTGGAATTTATCTTCATAGCTACGTGAGGGGAAAACACTGCAAGCTCAGCCTTCAGTTGAGACAAGGCAAAAGGAATATGCGCTACGACTTACTACGGGAGGTGGCTGCGGCGTCCCGGCATGTTTTTCTGTTGTGTGTTTTTGCGGTGCTGGAGTGTTGTGCTTGGTGTAGCAGCCAAATCGTGGCACATTTTGTCTGGAGTCCAGTGTTCCAGAACCATACTAGTTCTTGGACCCTGGTAGCTTGTCATTATTACACGCCTTGCTCCCCTATCTGCAGATACTATACTGCAGTACCTGGAAGGTGTGCTTAAACACCTCGTGCGGGTGATGATTTTATTGGACCCGCCCAATCACTTCTCGCTGTACATTTGAACTGTGGTGACTCGGCGTTCTTTGTACCGTCCTGTTGGTTCGACTGCTTTCGATTCACCTTAGCTCGCTTTAACGCAATTCCAATGTTTATGTGATTCTACGGTGCTTGCAGGGGGAGAGCTAGCAGAAGCAGAATACTTTAAAGGCAACCTCTTCCTTAGGAAGTCACCCCTAAGGGCTGTGCTGGATCTAAAGCTTAAAGCTACCCCAGAAGGTAGGATTACCAAGAAGATTATGCCTGGACTGGGCGACGAATTTTAGAATCTTCTAGAAGGGCAGAGACGGGGGTATCGTTTAGTATGACACATAGTTACAGTTTTGGTGGGCACAAGTTGTCCTCTAGCAGTCTCATCCAGTTAACCAAAGTCAACCATGCATATACTTCAGGGGAGGCTTCTGGATCTCAAAGTAGTAAGGATCACTAACACCTTTTATACACTTGACTAATAAGTTCCTAGTTTAACCTGAACCCGAGGCCAGCCACGGCCGAGTCATGAACGGCCATGAACGGAACAAACGCTGGAGGCCGTTTTCCTTACAAGGACCGACTCTCATGGCATCCTTTCTCACCACAGTTGCTCTAATCACATTTATAGCATATATCAAAAATATCAGCACTGAAGTGGTGTAACAGGTTTATTCCTGCCTAATGAAAATACAAGAGGACTAGTGGTAGACCTGCTAACGCTAGTGCTAAGGGAGGCTTCCGGGGACTGGAAGTAAGGGATAATAGTTGAAGGACAAATTGGACTCAGGGATTGTCATTCAACCAAATGTATTCTTAGACTGTAGGTCTGTTGAAGTCTGCTGTCTCCTGCTAGACAGGAGACTGGTTTAAATACAAAACCCAAGAGCGATAGGCTTCCTGCAACCACGATCATTACCAGTAGTTGTGCACATACCGGAATCCTGTAATCCTGCAAGACCAAAGAAAGAAACAAACAAAGCTCAGCCTTCACCAGTGTTACATGACCATTCCATTCCCGGAATCCTAAATATAAACTTCCAACAAAGCAAACTAAACATAGCAATAGAATAGCATAGCCTATCAGACTCAGAGACAGTGGCGGAGCTGAAATCAAATCAAATAAACCAAATATAAATCAACTAAACATAGGAGATCCTGCACTGCCCGCTGCTCTGTACCGTTACCGGAATATGTACACATGTTACAAGACGAGGCATTATTCTTTGTGGAAAGACCTGAGGATATTCCAATGGATGTAGCATTTTGTTACCGGTTTCTACCTCAGATGGTAGTTGTGGCACTGGGTGTGGGCTGGGCTGCCATTCATTTAGATATGAAGCAATTGGAGCCTTACTTTCAATTATCCAAGCTTGAGGGAGCAACTTCTGGCAACTCGATATTCCTTCACTATCGCTTTGACTTCATTGCTTTTGTACCTGTGAATGCTGCTAGAAGAGAGAGTGTTTTTGGTATGTATCAACTCTTTCTGAGATATTCTAACAAACAATAAGTAGGCATTGGAACGTCTTCTGGGCTGGATTAGCTCTTTGCCTGATTTTCTGGGTCATTAGACAGTTAAACAGTTCCCTCTTCACTACTCAGCCTGTGAGACGAGATATATAGACCTTGTTCCAACCATTCACAAAGCTTATTCAGTTCGATAACCAGAAGGCAGCTATGAGTAGTTCTTTGCTCTACACTAGCTATGGTGTAACGTGGCCGGGGGGGAAGGTGTATCCGTTTATGACCAAGGAACTCATCGCTGTATCTTGCATACCAGCAAGCTACGGGAAGGTCAAGATTGGTTAACATGGGGCAAAGAAGCCTGGACTGCTTAGACATGTGTATATCAAACCGAGCTCTCATGTACTCCTTGTGAGATAAAAGCTCGCAAGGGAAAAGAATCGTACACGTTGAGCACAGACAAATGTGAATACAACATCAACCCTATCACAAATACCGAACTACGACCATGATGTATCTCTGGTCCAATATCACTGGCCTTATGAATTTCCACGTGGATGAGTCAAGATGCATGGAACCAGACTTTCTCAGGATCTGGGCCAAATCAGGCAATGGTCATAACTGAAGCGATGAACTCGACCTAAACGATATCTACTGCAAACCAGGTTACCGCTACAAGACTCATGAAGTCACAGTAGACGAGATGGATGGCTCCATTCTGGAAGCTGTCCTACTTGGCAACCGAATGAATTTCACTGTAACGACTCTATAGATAGGTAGCTACAGTGGACTAGACTCAAGCCCATATGGTATACCAAGAGGTAACCGGAGTGAGGATAGACCAGTATACTTAGTATACTAGCAATAGATATGAGTTGGTCCAAGTGTCTACAAAGTGACTTGGTGACATAGGGTTAGACAGGGTAACCTTCGGAGAGCATGTTCACGTAAAGCTAAGGGCCTGTTTGGCAAAAAAGGAAGAAGTGGCAGCCATTCCGTTACGAAATGGTTTGATCTGTGGAAATGGTTGTCGCCAAGGGTCAGCTATTTCTTGTTGCTCCATGAAACTTTTTCGCACTAGCCTTGTTGCTTGAAGAAATTTTACTAGTATCATACTGGCCATTAGATTGGTTGAAATGTAGGTTGATATGGTACGTTAACAAAATTACACGCGCACCAACGATCAGGAAAAACTTCGGCCATAACAGTACTTTCCCACCAAACCCACCATCGTGGCGATAAAATAAAACAAAACAAAATAAAATAAAATAAATAACTAGTAGAATAGATAAAAGAAATTGATATGATCTAGAGAAATTTCTTTAAGTGGGTCAAGGCTGGAGGGGGGTTGCATTGCTGGTGATCTCTGGTGCGCCGTTATTTTTGTCAACAGACAATAGGAATCAGTGATTGTTAAAACTGATATTATAACATAAAAGGTAATTATTTTACCCAACAAAAGTTTTCATGATAAGTTTACATGGCAACCATCTTGTTGTCACCACTACGAAACGGAATGGTTGCTACCATTTGTACCAAACAGTCATTTTGCTTACACCTTTTCGAAACAGAAGGAAATGGTCATTTGTATGTGTCAACGGAACGGAACCATTCCATCCAAACAGGCCCTAAGGAAACATAGTAAACATTGCACGGGCCTTCGGGGCAACATTATATGTGGTCGCGCGGACTCCCGATAGGAATAAAGGCATAACAGGGTGAAATTACCCTACCTTGAAAACATGATTACCCTACCTTGGGGACCCAGTTACCCTATTGAGGTACCCCAGTTACTCGACCTTCGCCAACAAAGTCGTCTGCCGACTTAAGGGAAAGTTATCCCACTATAGTAGGGCTCTTACTAGATGTTCATAGGTCGGCTTGGTGGGGCACGAAATGGGCTACTGACGGAGCAGGAGTGGTCCGAACCTTCAATTACGTTCAGGGGATATTCCTAACACCCTCCTGCGGCCCCAGCGTTGGTATGGTACGACAGCACTGTCCGGCTGTGTAGTTTTGTGCTTCCTGGTAAAGTGAGATCCATAGGAACGCCGCCACAATACCGTATGAGTTGTGGCCTCCAACCGACCAGAAGCTGTTCGCAGGATATTTAATGGGTGTGAGGGTGACAGCCTTCAGGGGCACGAACCATCTCTCCTCCACCTCCGGCGATTGAAATCTCAACACCACGGGAAATGATCGTCACTTCCCCCCACCCACCTCTCTTCTCCCACGATAGCTACTCCCTAGGCCTTGACGTTAAGCCATCTTCCCTCCTCCTCTGTGGCCTCGGCCTCCCCTCCTTGGGGTTCTCGTTCCTGTTCGTCGTTCACTCTGGCTCATGATGTTCGGTTCTCCCCCTTACCCTGCACTGGCTTTGCACCTCGCTTAGCATTTTGCACGGTCGGAAAGCTTCTCGCTTCGCTCACGGTCGGCGTTACGGTGTCGGACTCTCGGTCGAAGTAGGCCTCGGCTTGCTGGGCTTATACCTCTGATGGGGAAAGCCTCGGTTAGTAACATCACAGTCTCACTCGGTTTGGTCGTCATCCCAAAAGCCCTTGCTATGGCCCGTTTGTCGGTTGTGGCTAGCCCGCTCGCGATCCTTCCTCCATCTACCTCCCGGTTCGGTCCGCTGGCACCGTACTGCCCCATAAGCGGGCACCTTACTGCTAAACCCCTCCCAGGCTGGCACCCTACTGCTCTCCACCGGTTGGCACTCTACTGCTACTCACTGGCTGGCACCCTACTGCTACTCTCCGACTGGCACCCTACTGCTCCTCCTCCGATCGGGCGACCCTTCCTCGGTTACGCCTAGTCGTGGTATAGCACTCCCTCCGTGGCTATTGTCTAATGCCTTGGATCGATGTAATGACCTGCACGACCGTGCGAGCGAGTATAGCGGGCCCACGGTTTCCATGTTTTTTCCTGTCAACGATCGTATATCCACCCCCCTCAGGCCAGTGTTTCTGGTCTTCGAACAGGCGGTTCCTTTTGTTTTGGGGAGCCTGCTGAAGGGTTTGGGTCTCTCTACCTGTACGTTTCTATGTATTGTTTCCTTACGTGTCTGGGGTATTTTATCTTAGGTGCTAGGCGGGGGAGACTTTGCCTATGGACTCGGGGTGTTTGATTTTTCCCATGAAGAGGTGAAGCGGGCGGTGGCTTTGCATTTATAGGTTTTTTTCTCTTCATAGCTAGCGCTGCATAAGGCTTTTTGTACTTAGAAACAAACAACGCATGATTGAAAAAAACAAAAAAAAGAAATTTGACAGCCTCCTGGGACGCCACCTGGATAACACCTGGGAACCACCTATGGGCATACTTTGACCTCCGGGTAGTTGTATGGTTAACAGTAGAGGGCTTGGGGCTGACCGGGGAAGCCGCAAGGCTTCCAGGACAACCACCCCAAAGCCAGTCCCAGGCTACCCCGTGAACTGTAGCATTACCATGGGTTATTAGTGGACTCTAGAGGTGTGAGTCTCGTCACGATTTAAGAGAGTCCTGTATGGTTGACTGTGAGTAGCGGCCATGCAGTCAAGCAGCAGGAGACTTCTTATCGTTGGAGCATGCAGTCAGGTTTAGAAGCTTGGTATAGGCAAGTAGATTTGCCGATAGACTGTGTAGCTTGTATGGACGAAACCACCGCTGGGCCAGTGAGCCCCAAAGGATATTATCTCTAGGGTGGGCATGTCAGTTGGCCACTGACATGCTACCAATAGGAAAGAGTTTTTGCTCATGCAGGTGTAGTTGAAGAGACATCACCGGGAGCACTTCCTATTGGTGGAGATAGTTAATATCCGAGCGGTCCGACTGCTTCCGAGTGTTAGCTCACTCTAGGCAGGTGAGTTGGGCAACCCTGAGCCGAGCAGGGTGCTTGCGAAAGGTCCGAATGGTTGACGGGTGTCCTCTGGCTTTACATTATTCTACTTAACTAAAGTGAGAAACACCCTATTCTGATAACCAACGATCCTCGAGAGAACTTATTGAGTGAAGCTTTCAGGCTTAATGATATTAAGTTTTACCGCTTGATTCTACTTTGAATTATTTTATCTTTATTTTGATCCTTACTTCTACTTTGAGTCTTTGGTGTTGTCGCAATCTTAGGATCCGTCTTCCTCCAGAGTGCCTCCGTTACATTCACCCAGGAAGACAAAATTATCAACATCTTAACATTTGAGGAGATTGCGGACGAGGCTGTCACAGACCATAATGTAAATCCTAAGTATTTCCCATCCGGAGGTCCCCCGTGTTTGTCGACGGTTTAGGATTGGGGCCTGTAGAACCTGACTGGGCAGATCTTGTACATTATGGGATTGTCGCCGGGGAAGAAACTCTTTGACTTTATAGACCCCATGACCTTCCAGAATGGGCTGGAAAGGATGAACAAATTGTGTTTTAATACCGCTGTAAAGCCACTGCTTGTGCTCGATTCTGGTGGAGAGGAGGTTGTCGGGAATAGAATAGTTAGAAGTATAGGAATTGTTGTCCTCCCTCTAATTGCTCATATTCTTGCAGGTTTTCTTGGGCTGGTTGTTTTCTGTCTTGGTGGAATTTTTCTCATCTTCTACAATCGACAAAATAATCTAGCCAGAGACCCAGATACCCTTGGAATGAAGATGGCTTTGGTTGCCTACAGCGAGACGCTTCTGGGACATTTTAACGGCTTAGATGAGTTTCCGGCTCCTGATTTGTGCATGGAACCCAGGAAATATGAAATTTGGGCTTTGGGAGATGTGAGTGCATACCGAATAGATGTTGTAAGTGGTAGAGATGATCCAATAATTCAAAACCAACACACCTCTTGCTCTGTCCATCACCATAAATTGGTCGGCCCGGTTGAAGTGAGTATCTGGACGGGGATCGTAGCAAAACTTGTGAACATCGCCTTATTGACACCGCCAGACATATATTGCAACATGAGTCTCTATACTCTTTTCCACTTCTTGCCTCTCTTCCTTTCAGCTTGTGATTGACACTCACCATCGACTACCTTATTTTTTCCTACTTGCTGCTACTGCCTTCCCCCTCAATTCTTGCCTGAATTCCCTCAGCCTAGTGGGGGATGAATATCTTGATTGGTTATCAACCAGGTGCCTGGGTAGCGACTTCCTCCCTTCTTGCTCTCTGTCCAACTTGGCGCAAGGTATGATATCACAACAGTGGAAGCCTAACTTGTTTTTGCTCTGAGAACTAGGGAGTGGCAAGAAATATTTAACGTAAGAGGCTGGATTCTTTGGGAGAAGAGAATAGAGATGCCAGTGACGGGTAGAAAAACTGTAGAAACTTAGGTTGTTGGTGATCAGCAGCCAGTGCGATCAGACAAAGGAGGAAACTAGCACCATCGCAAGCTTCAACAGCGACTTCCTTTCCAAACAACATCAGATCGTGGCCAAGGTCACGGGAGCTATCCTGAAGCAGCCAGCTGCTTGCTGAGGCTCGAAGTATCGGGATTGGTGTTACAAGATGAAGGTGTTAGATTTGGAAGTAAAGTTGGGGGGGGGGGCTTATTGTTACTCTGGGAGGACATTATGAGAGCGAGCATGGAGATAGTTTTTCGACGTTTGATATTTATGGGAGGAGAAAGCCGTACTAGCAATAGTCGCTATGACAAGGGTTGAAAGTGACTTCATGGTGTAGCTTGGTGAGGAATGAGGAATGAGAAATTGGAGCGAGAGCAATCGCTACTTATTTAATGACTACAGAGGGGTGAGAAGGGGCTTTGTGAGACACAAGTGGTTTATCTAGGTACGAATGGAAGAAAGGTTTTGTAATATCTGATGTCTGTTGAGAAAAGCAAGTGAGTGTAGCTGCTGGGTACATTGTAAATTATTGCATCTGGAGAATTATATGGCAGGCATGTTTTTATATATGCCGCTTTCAAATGAGTTTTGTGACGATATGCACAAAGAGAACAAGTTGTATCAATCAATCTATTGCTGAAAGAATAGTACTACCAGGGCTCGATCTGGCCTTCTAACCATTGTACCGCTCACTATGCCCCTGCCAAGGGATATCCAACCCTAGCTAACAGGTACTGACTGGCCCAGCAAGAGCAGGGCCAGGGGCAGGTGTAGCAGCACCAGGCCCGTGAACAGCCACACCCATGCTATAACCCCTAGGACTATCACAAAAACTGCTACTACCCGCATCAGAATTTTCCAGATCTCTAGCCCTAGAATCCTCCTGGGAAAGAGCATCTCTGACAGATATTAGTGGACGAGATGCACGATGAACTAATAGAGATTAGAAGTGAATTACAAGTACTGTGGGCAGATTATACAAACCAAAGAGACTCCAGTGAGGAGAATCTTGACTTGCCGGTTCAGAAAATTGATTTGGGAGTTTGGGTCTCTGTAGGCATCAGCAATTGTGATTCTTAGCTTGATGTTGGACATGACAATTTTCGCCATCAGGTTTCCATTGGCCACTTACATTGCTGTTGGGAGGTTACCAAAAGTTCTTTCAACTGTGGCTGCCATATCGCCACTTTGCTTATTGGGTTCCCCTTTGAAATCTCCAAGGTCCTTTACCATCATTAGCTTGCCCTACAAACTCAACCAATGAAAACTATACTTTGACCATGTTTGATATATGATCCCCTAAATGAGTGTCGAGAGATTCCATTGAGGTCCAGTATTTTAAATACTCATGAGATGCAATTGCAATCATCATGAATTGGGTAACATACCAAGTGATCTTCATGATAATTACTCTTCTGCTCCTTAGGTTTGTGGATGGTGGGGCTTTCTGGCCAGGTATCCTGCTCCGGCTGAGATGGACTACTACTAACTATAGTTAAAAACCTATGCCCCAGTGGTGGAGAGGTATTTTGAAAACAAGTTACGAAGCATGCTTATTGAAATACAGGATAGCTGCTAGTATGGAGAGAGAATATGCTGCCAGTATGTTCAAGTTGTGAAAAAGGAAAATGAAATATAGTGCCAGTGGTGCATGAAGTGGCTTAAGCATTTCCCCAGGGTCATCCTTATTTGTACTCTTATGGTGCTAAGACTTGCCAAGACTTGCTACCCATTCTAGGATAGCTATTAGAACTGAAATCCCAAATTATCTGTTCTGAGATGCTAGGCTGCCTACTTTCCTGAAATACGCACTGGCATATCAAATATATCTAATCATGTTGCCTCTAATTTATCACACATACTCTTAACACACAATTTAAAAATTAGCACAATTGACACCGTTTGTCCTATATATTAGATGACTTATTTCTAGGATTTTTTGGTCAAAAAAATCAATTGCTCAGTGATTGTTTTATTGTTGCTTTCTTCAATCATTTCGAAGTGCTTATCATTGCACTCAGTCTTCCCATCCTAGATGACTCCTTTTTAGAGCATTGCAAGATACTGATATGATCTGAGGAGTTACCAATGTAGAGTTTGCCTGTTCCAACCTCTCCACCACTTCCTCCATCACCTCGCACACCATAGCGACAAACGTCCAGCTTTATGAGAACAAAAAATCTACCTCAACATAATCATGCAATTACCATGCTTGTAACTATCCCTTATAGTCCGTTAGGGATGTGATAATAAGTATGTGTTGAATTGATAATAGATTATCTTGATTAGCTGGTCAAGACTCTTTTAATGATCTCTCTGTTAGATATAATAGGTACCCTTCTGCACTTAGACCATAATGACCTCTTTAGAACTACATGGTAGTTCTTATTATTATTACACTTGGTAGGCTTGTATTGATTGCCAGATGAATCATAGATGAAATGCACTAGCATGTAAACGAATATCAAATAATTGTTTATTTATAAACTTGTAAGTAGAAAACTAGTTAGATGGTAGCATGAAGATCCTCTTCTGAGGGTGGAAAGCTTCTTCTTTATACATAATGTACCTTACCCTGATTACTCATCGATATTAGTCATCCATCTATTGTGACTCATAATGAGTCACAATATCAAATCCATCAGCTGACTTGTATGAGTTATCTGAGCAACAACCTTCAACCAATAACAACTCATAAAACAAGTCTTGTACCCACCTGAGTCACATGCGTGAAACCCATGACTCATGATGTGGGTTATGTGCAAAAATCATTATATGACCTGATATCACAAGCATCAGTCATAAAACACCGAACCAGTTATAACCTAGTGATGACTCACTGCTGGGTCGTCATGTACCAGTGAAATAGCATGAGTTAACTGACCTCAGAGCGTAAAACCCAACAGACCTATGACTAATAAGTATCAGTCATGTGAAATATGCCTGGCTTAGTCATGATTGGTGACAGGTGGAGAAGATTCTCAAATCAAACAAGGAGCTTTGAGCTGCCCTTACCTGGGCTCAAGCAGATACAAATCGCAAAATTAGGGATACCATGTGAAAGATGTGGCTTCTCTTGACTGGGGTGGGCTTGGTTTGTATAATTTTTCATAAAGTACTCTCCATGCAGTACTAATATATATTAGCTCATCATCTATCTCGTGCAAAAATACCTGTTGAAGATGCTCTTGGCTGGGAGGGGCTCTATGGCAGGAGATCAGGGTAGTCGTCATGTAGGTTCAGAGAGTCTGGGTGTCGGTCTAGGGAGTTCTAGGGTGGATGAGCATGTGAAGATTACAGGCAGTCATGGTGACTCATATAATAAGAAGGGAGTTGAGGATTTTCCCATTAGTGCTTAAGCTGATTTGGCTTGCTCTAGGTTGGTCGGTAGCACCAGCTGTTCATAGAGCTTTGTTGGGAACCATCACCGCTTGTGTCAATTATATGGGTGGGGCTGGCTGATTTCTGTTTTATTGAAGAGAGGGGTCATATTACCCTAGTGGGAATAGCTTGCATAATTATGCGTGAGGTATATGCCACCATGGGGGAGAGCATATATCCGAACCCAAGCTCCCTGAGTAGGGACTTCCTGCAGGCATCTGGGAGAGTACTAAGAAACCTCAATTAGTTCACGCTCCAGGATATGGCTAACTGATTGGAACGATGATTAGAGAACTAGTTCTCTACTCTTACTAATGCATATGCATCATGCATTGATAGATGAATATCAGAACTGATCACTCCATATTCATGATACTATTGGTATATAGGCATAGTATTCGTTACGGGACGGGGCGGGGCGGGTTTTCACTTTGTGACCCCGCCGTTACTCCGGCCCGGGGTCAACTCTTTGCCGTTCCTCCCCGCCCCGTATGACACGGGGCCCTGGCCGGGCTGTGGGGCAGGGCGGGTATTTTACTTTCCCCGCTGATTGCCTAGACGGCCCCCGTCTTCTTGTCCCCCACTCTTGCCCCTGTGCGGGGCCCCACTTATTCCTACGAGTGATATTCTCTGACTAAACAAATGGCAGG
>Ga0307513_10000778_pt1 | contig 46239 bp, 51 predicted proteins | sample 15_EM_MG_FD_202174 | JGI IMG/M metagenome (GOLD analysis project Ga0307513, IMG submission 202174) | Populus trichocarpa ectomycorrhiza microbial communities from riparian zone in the Pacific Northwest, United States - 15_EM | ecosystem: Host-associated > Plants > Roots > Unclassified | place...
CCACCTCCTCCCAAAATCACCCACCATCACTCGAGCATTCCCCACCCACCGGACCTCCATTCAATATCACTAATCGCCCAAACAACCCCCACAACCACACCGACGTGCAGGGAAAGATCCCCCCTCCGTCCGGTTATATATGGACCACTCGGAGAATACGACTCCAGCCTCCTCCGAATGGATAATTGTCGAAGGCGATCTTCACCGGCGCGTGATGCTGAAAACTCTGCCCTGCCGCATACGTATTAGGGCGGATAGACAGATAGACCGAATCTTCTACCACTACCACCACCACCACCACCACCACTACCCCCACTCCCATTCCTCATAACTGGTCTAGGCGATTCTCGGTTTTTATGCATGATATTTCGATTGGTAGGGTTATTTCCCTCAGGAGAAAGGGTATATGTGATCCCTCTGTTTCAGATGCTTCCTATACATCGATGGCCCAGGGTCTAGACTCTTATTTTCCTTTTTCCGTTTTCCTTTTTTCCTTTTTTTTTTTCTTTCTCTTTTTTTCCTTTTTGACCCATGATCTCACGATCGCACATTCTCGGCCGCGGTGGGGGGGAAACAGGGAATATCGTCCGACCCGTGTGGTGGGTGAGTGGGGCTGGACAGACAGACAGATGCATCTGCACAGATCATCACTCGTAACGCCTGTGAGTAGAAAAAGAAAAGAAAAGAAGAGTCCGTTCGTCATAGCTCCGGACGTACAGTGCAGCATAGCTCGTAGCATATCATAGCACGGCAGATACTAGAGGAAGGAAGGAAGGAAGGAGGGAAGGAGGGAGGGAAAAGGCTCTGTCCACGCCCGCCCAGCCGCCGTATCACTGCAGGAATGATATCACTCATGCTCGCACAAACCCCACTGTCCTGAACTGCGCTGCACGGTACAGTATGCAGCAGGCGAACCCGCTTCCCCTTTCCTTCCGGAAATTCCATGACAAGGGGGGGATTTCCCTCCCTTTTTTTTCTTTCCTCCGGGAGAAGATCTGGCGATGGTGGGTCTTTGGGGTAAGTTTATACGAGGCACGCATACGTTCCCGGCTCAATCTTACTCTCTTTTTTTTTCCAACGCGTGCCGTAACTCGTCGGTCTGATCATATCCTACCGTATCCTACTACTACTGGTCACAGTACAAGTACCATTGGGAGCATCATACGAGCACTGTATTGTACTTCGCGAGATAAATGTAGCGTAGCGTAGTCCCACACACATGATGTGAGGTGTGTCCGTTTAATAGGTTGGTCGGAAGCGAGAACCCATACCAACCACACCCCGTACAGTCTTCTAATTCGAGGGAAATAGGGTAGTTGTACGGGTCTAGACCGTCATGGACCTCCTTAAAGGCGGGGCCCGGGGGGGTGCAGTAGGCTATGCTATTATTTGTTTTTTCTTCCTCTCGTTTTCGGTTTTTAGTTACCTTTTTCAGTTACTTTCTTAGTTCTGTCTACCTTATTCAGGCTGTGGGCGTACCGAAAGTGATTCGTGGAGGTGTTGAAGTTATTGCATCCATCCCATGTTTGAACGTTTGGAGGATTTTTCCTCTTCTTCACTTGTGCTGTACTGTGCTGTGCTGTGCTACCGGTATTGTTTATCGTGTTTTGGCCATGTGGGGTTTTGGTTTGCTCAAGTGTTGGGGAAAAAAAGGGTAATAGATAACTGACTTTAGGGAATACTGTATCGTCATGTTCCTGTAAGTTACGCACGTGCATACAACACGGTTTAGTTCAGCATTAGGGCTTACTCCACGATCACGGAATGCACCTCGGGATCTCCTCCAAGAGGGCTATCTGCCCATCTGCCCCTTCTGCCCGTATGACATGACATTTTCCAAGCGAGTTTGCCTGGACAGCGGAGCGAACAACAAACGAACGGCCGAGATCGAGTCACAAAAGGAGAAAACTGTTTTCCGGCCAATCAATGCCCGATTGCCCCCCCGTTCAGCTCCCTATCAGATCGAACATCCCTATATATAGTAAGGATAAAACAGCCCCAAGGGTGAAATTCTTTCGCCTCTTTCGGAGAGCCCGACACACATGACTACGGTATCCTTGGGCGAACGACTAAGGCGTTGTACCCTTCGAATCTATTGCTCTCTCTCTCGCGGGGAGTACCGGTACCGGTAGTGTACTAGTACCATCTGAAGGCTCTGCATCTTTACTTGCCCGTATAGCGAATGCTCTGTGGCCTGGGAGGCAGGCAGCAAGTCAAGCTGAATAAAAACAGTCCTTCCTCCCTTGTTCGTTCGTTTGTTCGTCTCTGCCTTCGGCGCCCACTCACCGTGCCCGACGTATGATGGGTTGGCACCTTGATCGAATGAAAATCCCACGGCATGGTACATCTAATGCATTGCTTTTCCCGACCTTGCTTTCCTACTAACTACTTAACTACCGGCCTTACAAAGCACTTTAACCGCGCAGGCATGATATGAATTAGGTCACTGTGCAGTACCCACATCTCATTACCCCCAGGTTATCATATTATTATTATTATCGAAAGGGAATAACGAGTTTCTTTGAATTTTTTTTGTCACACTACGACTGGTATGATATCTCTGTTGGGGGGGTAAGTTATTGACAAACGGAAGATTCGACGGCGTAGTGCCGGTATGGATAATACGGGATAAGGTGCAAAGTTGATCACCCTTTTCTTTTTTCCCTTGATGAATACAGTACGGTACGGTAGACCACAGTGCATGCGGAAGGGAAGGGAAAAGGGATGTTCGCCTAACTCTCGGGGCATAGAGGTACTCGTGCCAAGGGTAGTTTTGAAAACGGCAGGTAACGCTCGAGTATTGCAAACGAGATGCCCTTTTAGGGGACGGCGGACGATCCGAGCCTGATGAAAGCGTGCTCAAAAAACTTTCTCCGGAGATCACATTTCCACAATTTTTACCACAACCAGGTTTGCCCCACCCCACCCACCACCGGACCAATCCCAGACCGTCAATACCCCGCATCGGTCTAGAACGCTTCGGTGACACGAGGAAAAAGGAATATCTCAGACACTTTGCAGCCCAGAAGATAACCGAAGTTAGGGGTTGGAGAAATGGAGGGGGGCAATTTGGGAATTTTAGAGTGTCGGGGGTTTACGGACGACGACGTATTTTATCTCTTGCTATGTGATTTGGAATTCTATACTATAGCTGATGCGCATGAGATTGGCCCCGTCGTATCGCAATTTGTCCAGCGAATTTACCACATTCACATCGACAATGGCCGAATTCCAAGTCGGCAGTTCGTGATACAGTCTCAGGTATGGGCCGCACACAGACAGCACGCTACTACCGTGCCTAGGCATCAGCATCAACAAGAAACAAAAAAAGTGCCTGGGTCCTAGCAAGACGATTGGAGGGCCTTCTGTTTTCTTTTTTTTATTATCTTTTTCTTTTCTTTTCTTTTCTTTATTTCCTCTTATTTTTTTTCCTTTTTCCTTTTTCCCTTCTCCCTCTCCTTGCTCCCTCCCCTCTTTGCCCATCTTTCCCAACGCATGAAAAAAAAAAGTTGTCATCCAGAATTCGTGCGGTACCGGTATGACACTAGCAACCCCCCGTTGTGGTCCTGTGCCGCAGGACCAGGCCAGACTGGGCAACTACACCACACACACATCCAACACCTTGGTATTAGCCGGAATAGCAAAGTTAAACTCCCATCCGCGTGAGAGGCGGGTGCACGATGACGCCGTCGTGTGCCGCCGACACGGTCTAGATGCAGTCCATTTGGTTGAAATAGGAAAGGGCCGGTTGCGTACACGTGCGCTTTGGTTGGCATTGTAAAAGGTTACATGTAGATTGTGATTTGGGGTAAGGGGAGGGAAGGCAGAAAGGGAAGGGGAGGGAATGGTGAGATTTGTGTCGTACTAGCTCTGCCGGTATACTCGAGTACCGGTAGGTGTTTTGTGAGGTGGGGGAGGGTATGGGGAGATGATGATGGGTGGATAGACGGAGGACGTTTCGCTGTCGAGTGTAGTGTGCTGTATGACACAGTTGCTATATTGTTGCTGGTTAGGCTGGAGTGGGGGGGAGGGCAGGCTTCTCGATTATCGTACTCGAGCAGCATACAATCGCAGGAATGAGAGCGTAGGGATGTAAGGGTGGGCAGGTTCAAGAACGCAAGGTAAAACCCCTCATTGAAGTACAGTACCCGTTTCCCTCTTCCTACGCTCTCCGCTCTGCGAATAAGTTTCCACAGGTTAACCCATCCAAGGATTCCAATCATCGCCATGACTTTCTCAATCACCGGACGGATAAAGACCTTAAATAATAAACCTACCGACCTCCCATCGCTGTATGGGGAGGCGAAAGAGGGAAATACAGTACCGGTCGTGGGAAGGAAATAAATTCAAACATGGATGGAGGCGGATGGCCCGCAGAGTGGTCTAGACCACGGGGGAACCGGCAGGCAAGGTTGCGTTCGGGTTTCACCAGGTTACGAGTTACCGTATGAACTGTGCGAGAACTTTTCTCCTTGCGGTAAGTGTGAAAGTGAGGGTGACAGAGAAAGAAAGGAAAGTGGGAAAAAGGGAGAGAAGAAAAGAGAAAAAAAAGGGAAAAAAGGTGCCGGGGCGCAGCGAGGCGGACGGGGGTTGGTGATGGGCAGGTTGTTCGCCGCGGGTGATGCGGGACGGGACTGGCATCGTATTTCCTTCCTGCGTGTTGCAATTGTATGATGATATGTAATTGCCTATCATCCGAATACTCGTACTGTTCGGTTGGGGGACTGATGGGCACGATATGTTACAGCACTCAGAGTTACAAGAGACAAACAGGCGAATATCGCGACAGATCCGCTTCGAATGGTTGGCCGGGTCAAAGTGGCCTTTCCTAACTACCGTGTTCTTGTTAAAAACGTTCGTAATGAAATCTCCCTCCTCCGCGGCAGAGGTGCGTGAAGGCGGCGAGCAGACTACTCGAGTAAGGGATGTGTGCGTCCACTCGCACTCTGTAGAGTACTGTATGGTACGAGTAGTTTATCCACTACCGTACACGAGAACTCGCGATCCCCACAGATATGCGGACACCTTGAGGCCAATGATCTGTGCTCTGGCGGGCCTTGGCATCAAAGTGACGGGATACGGTACTCGAGTACTTGTGAAATCCGAGAAGAGAGCACGCCGAGGTCCAGGTCGGGCCTAGGCGATTCAATTCGATGGAGCACTTAACTGATACCACGGCTCACGCGCGCTGGGGGTGTACTCTCCAGCACTGTCCTAACTTTAGTACTGTACTAGTACTTGTGCAAAACCGCTAGAGCAGGCAGGAAGCTAGGGGGATCCGTGGAGCGTGGAGGAGAGAAGGCTGTTGGTGTCTTATTACTAGTATACAGTACTCGTACAAGTACCACCCGCGAGCCTTCGCAGGGTTCGTTCATCTCTCTTTTCTCGTCTTGCTGTTTGAGCTATAGTACCGGTATCATAGTTGGTTCTTTCATAGATTCTCTTTCTGTCATCAGCACACGGTCACCCTGTGTACCTGTTTGTCCATCCAGCCGGAGCGGTGCAATGATTCTCGGTTGACGGCAGCGCAATTGGGCGAAGCTTTAACGCTTTCTTTTTCCTTTTTCCTTTCCCCCCTCCCTTCTCTTCTGCGGTGCACCGCCAATACCGGTATTCTGTGTCATACCCTTACCGGAGTAAGGTACCGTCGTCCCGAATAGGTCTAGACACACATACAAGTACTTGTACTGTACTCGAGTACACGCGCACTCACATGCACAAACTGATCTTTGTTGGATCGTGCAATCATCGCCGCAACCCCTACAGTTCTCACCTACCCCTCCCCTCCTCTTACCCCCTGACGTTTCTACTTTGTGGGGATTGCCGTTTCGTTCCTGGCTTGAGCAGTTCCTTTTCTCCATCCCTCCCCATCCCACCTCCCATTTACCTTGCGCGGCTCTGCCATCCTCGACGTCGTTCACATCTTGATCACTCACATACCGCATCATACCCACCCCACGTCAAAAACGGCTGTGGTACGGCATCCAACGATCCTTATACATCGTTGCTGGTAGGGTACTGGAACAGCACAATCGCCTACTTACCGTGACTCAACGAAAGGAAGGAAGAGAGGAGACGCACGGACCTTGGAAATCTACGAGAATAGAGGAAGGGAGGAAGAGAGAAGGAGGGAGGCAATCGGTATTACATGCATACAGTGGCTTGGTGGGCTACCGTGCTGAGAGGCTGTGAGGGAAAGTTGGTGAGGGAAAGGCAAACCGAGGGAAAAAGGACAGCACAAGAGTGGGAGAGAAGGGTTTAAGTTTTGGGGCCGGCTTGTATTGGGAGCCTTTTCCTTTGTGGACAAAAATAAAAAGAAGGAAAAAAGAGGTATAGGACAAGGAGAGGAAAAATTTTCTACAAGGGCTGCAGAAAGCGGCCTCAGTCAGGGTCCACTACCGTGCTACTGACTGTGCTGGAAAATATAGAGGGAAGAGGCAGATCTTATACGCTGCGGTCATACAGTCGATAGCGAAGGGGGAGGGTCTGTGAGAAGCCCTAGAAGAATAAGAGGAAGAAAGTTCTTTAACAGGAACGGAGGAAGAAAAAGAAAAGAGGAAGGGAGAGGGAGAGGGGAAAGGAGTAAGAAAAAGAAGGAAATTTTCAGCCCCAGGTTAACCTAGCCCACCAGAAGAAAAAGAAGAAATGACATGCATCCGTGCTTGACTAGACAGCTCGTCTATCGATTAATCCCACTTGTGGCTTTCGTATTTCGCTTGATCCCTTCTACTTTCAGTTCCTGCAGCTTCCTCCTCACTCCCGCTCGCCGCCATCACCATTATACCTATAGTTCTCCATCTGGAGCAGCAGACAACCTCGGTATCTCCAGTAACTGCCCGGGGCGAAAAGTTGTTTCGAACCCCCCGCTATTACTACGAATTTGCTGTTGGTCTGGAGAGGCCGGTGTGGTCTGCTATTCTGGTTGGTCCCCTTGAAGAAGCTTCCCTTTGAGCTAGGACTTCTCCTGTGGTTTTAATTGTACTTGCTCCAATGCCTTAGAGCTCTCTGTGGGTTTGGGGCTATTGTTCCCCGAATTGTTTGGGCCCAGGTTTTCGTCTGACGGTTCTATTTTTTCTTTCTTTCTTTTTTCTTTTCCGCCCTTCTTCAATCTATCATGCCTGCCTGCCTACCTACTTATTACCCTTTCTCCTGCCCTTGCTTGATCTTCCCTTTTTTTTCCTGAGCTCCGTTCTGATCGTTATCGAACTTTTAGGCCTTCGAAGGACGGAGAAAGGAAGAATAAGAGTGTAGTTAACAGTCGAGTGTTGACCGCCTTCCCTTTCGTCAGTCGTTTTTCGTCATTGAACGTGTATCATTTCTCGGCTCAACATTTAATATAGACACGCCCAGGATCTACACGCGGGAGGGGGGGAAGAAAGAAAAAAAGAGAATATTCACCCTCCACGTATTTATCCATTTTTAAGAATTATACTTGCGGATTAATCCCTTGTCTTAACTTATACCCCCCCCTGCTTGATCTGTCACATTTGGACCCAGAGACAAGGCAACGCCCTCTCCAGTCACTGTACATCAGCTATACTATCCATAACTTAATCATCCTGCGTGCATACAACCTAGTGTGTCACGACCAACCGTTTGTCATTAACATTCGTATTCCACCTGGGGCTAAGAAGTTATATTATTCAGATATTGGGGGTGACTGATTGTCACACCCACCCCGAATGACTGCCATGGAGTCTGAAAAGAGCCTTAAATCCTATGAGGCCATCGACATGAGTGATCCTTTCGATCGTTCATCTTTTTGTATCGGAACGACAGAAATGGAGGATGTCATACAACTCGGGGATCCACGCTTTCGAGCTGCTCTAAAGTCGGCCTTCGTCGAGGCCGATAGCAAGGGATTAGAGGAGACTTTCAATCTCAAGCAGAAGCTACGGAGTGCTACCACTTTCGACTTCTGGCAGATATTGATGGAAGGCATGACCGAGATCACGGGGGCTCAGTATGCGTTCGTAGCAAAGAGGGTGCTGGAGGGTGACGAGTACTCGGCTGTGGAGATGCCCGAATTCGGCGAGAGGGGCTCGTGCCTGATGGGGCTGGCTTTCTACTTCAATGATCATAAGGGTGCTTCGGGGTTATATCGGGATTTCAAGTACAAAGTCTACGGATGCCCTTGCCAGTGGATGAAGCATGACAAGGTGCTACTGATTCCTGAAGGGTTGAAAGCACTCACACCGGAAAACCCAAATGCTGGAGCTTTTCCCATTCTTCCGGATGGTTATCTTGCCGTGCCGTTGTTTCATAAGGGGAAATGCTTCGCTCATATGGGGGTTATGTGGACGGAGGAAGGCTTGAAGGAAAGGTCACCCGTTAGCTGGGCTATGTTGGAAATGTTTTTACACACCTTGGAGGATCAGGTTACTGCGAGGGTACTGGAAGGAGAAGGGTTTGGTCCTAGGATGGAGAATGAGGTTATCCCTAATGATGCCATTGCTTCGCGGCAGTCATTGAAGCCTTACGCTCGAAGTTTATCACACGAATTACGGACGCCTATGCAGGGTGTTGTTGGGATGTTGGATGTTATGTATGCTTCGGTATTAGAAGCTACAGAATGGGAGGCGGGAGATATGAAGCAAATCAGGGACATGGTAGACTCTCTCAAGGAGAGCATAGAGGTTGCTCAAGGTAATTTTTGTTTTGGTTGTCTCCTCGATGTTGAAAGTCCGCGTGAACAATGTTGATTCCCATGTCTAGACAGTTCAAAACGGGCTGTTGACGCCGCCGACAACATGGTTCATGCCTACGACTTCGACATGGAGGTTCCCTCGACGCCGAAGATGGCCAGCCAGGTGCTTCCAGATTTGCCTGGCGAGTCGGATGCCGCCATGACGCCAATGCAGGACAGCGACTTCGACCCGGCAACACCAAGGGTGACGCCACGGCAATCAAGCAAGCGGCGGCGTGAATCTGGGTCGCCGGAGGACATGATGCCGCATAAGGTGCGGCACCGCAGCGAGGGTGTGGACCATGATGACGATGGCGACGAGATACTAGGCCCACCCTTATTACCTCGGTCGAGGAGTCACTCACCATCCAGTTATGTTGGGTCCCCCGCGCGCCTGCTGATGCCCGATGACACACAGCGGCGGGGTAGTTCGGGTCCTAGCATGGCGTCGGCTGCTTCCCCATCACCGTCCGGTGCTTGGCTGTTTGACGCGGCCGGGAAAATACAGCTGAACTCTCGCCCCTTAAAGATTCGGGAGTTGATGAGCCAGATTATCCACGAGACGCTGAGGTCTGGAGGCCGGCCTGATTCCACACATTCTTCACTGACGCCGGAAGGGGAGAGGATTGTTGTTTCGACCGTGGGCCCTGGGGAGGTGAGTAGCACTGTTGAGATTGAGTTGAGGGTGGATGAGCGTGTTCCGGAAACGCTCGTTGGTATGTTCTTATTGGTTGGATTTTCGGGGATGTCGCTAATTGGTGGTTTTAGTTGATGGGAATGCCCTGACGAAACTACTATCGAGTGTGTTTCACAATGCTGTCAAGTTCACTGGGAATGGAGGCGTTTCTGTCACCGTACGGCTTCTGAGTAGCAATTCTCCACAGGTGTTGTTTGTCATTACAGATACTGGAGAAGGTATCCCGGGGGAATTTTTGCCACGCTTATTTAAAGCATTTTCCCGGGAAGACGCTTCTATGACGAGGCAACGGGATGGTTTGGGATTAGGGTTATTGGTTGCGAAGGGTATCGCCCGTAAGATGGGCGGAGATCTATGGTGCCATCGGACATCAAGGGACGGGCCGGACAAAGGCACAGAATTCCGTGTCAGGCTGCCACTAACACTTGCGGATGCCTCGAGTACGCCGGGAACGCCGGTGGTAGACCCGAATACTCCAGCACTAACCCCGCCATTATCTATGCTACCCAACCCATTGGCAAACTGGTCGTTGGACACTTCTCGCCAAAGCCCGTTCACTAACCCCTCCCCGTTACATGAGGAACGCTTCCCTTCACCACCACCACCACTCCAGCAATTATTACCCCCAACCTCCGACCCCACCCCATTATCCACAACTCCGCCGCTCCCACCAAACCCACAACCTACCAACCCAGTAGCCTCCCCGACAAGATCAACAGTAACCACAACAGCGGCTACAGCATCACCAACAGCCCCGCGCCGCCCACCATCAAAGCTGCCCTACGACAGAACCCTTGCGACGAAAATCCCCCTTTCGATCCTAGTTGCCGAGGACAACAAGATCAACCGAAAACTGCTGACTAGCATGCTGCGGAAGCTCGGATACACCGACATCTCAGAAGCCTGTGACGGGCAGGAGGCTGTAGAGATTATGTCGAGTCCGCGGCACCCTCCGATAGATGTTGTACTTATGGACTTGTGGATGCCCCGGATGGACGGTTACGAGGCCACAAAGCGGATCTTGGAGTCACGGGGTAGGAGGTCAAGGAGAGGGAATGGGGTTACCGGGGCCACCGGGGTTACGGTATTGGCTGTGTCGGCGGACGCGACGCAGGCTGCTATGGTCAAAACTTCGAGCGTCGGCATGAAGGGGTTCATGTCGAAGCCGTACAAGATTGTTGACCTTGAGAGGTTGATTGTGGAATTTTGTGGGACGGACGGGGAGGAGTAATCTCTAATCGGGTGTTTTTAGCGCCGTATGGCGTGTTTTCTGTTGTCTTTATTTTTTTGACTCTGGCTTTGACTTTGACTTTGGTTGGTAAAGAGTTTCCTTGTCTGTCTTGTTTTGCCTGGTCTTTTATAGCGGAGCCGCTTGTCTGCTTGCCGTGGTTGGTGGTATATAGACGCATACAGCCTCCTTTTTTTTTTCTTTCCCAAGGAGCCATCAAACTAACCTCCTAACGACACGTTTTGCATTTATTTTATTTTTACACTTTTTCTTCCCTTCCCTCCTTTCATCTTTCCATCTCATTAAGCAATCCGGTGGCGTTATGGTCTGTCTTTTTTTCCCTTTCTCTTCCCTCTCTCTCTCGAAGGGAGGTTTCTCTTTTGCTTCCCTCTTATTTACGCTCCCCCCGATTGAGTCTGGGGTGAGAGAAAACTCGAGGGGCATGGATGTGTGAGTGAGCGTCTATTTGTTTATTTGTTTATTTGTTTATTCATTCATGTAACTATGCACGGGGGAGACTTACTAGTCAGCCAGTCTAGCTAGTTGTAATTGGCTGGGAGAGGGGGGGTGTATATATATCTGATGAATGGAAGTAATACCGTACAACTTGTCGTATATATAACGCAACGTTGAGAATTGTGAATGTGAGTTGTGTTGGCTTGTATGGGGGGGGGGGGGGTGTTGGGAGGGTGGAGGTGAATGAGTGGGTGGTGGCTACCTTTATACTAGAATCACTCGGAGCGCGAGTGAGTATACATGACGGGGTGAGAATTTGTGTTGTAGGTGGTTTTTTTCTTTTCTTTTTCCGGAGCGTGGTGTTGTGCGATGTGGTGTGGTGCTATAGAGAAGTCATCGTTAAAACTCGGTGATTTGGGGACTGTTGTGATAGTGTGAGGGGGGGTTGGTGGTTTTGGGGAGTGCATTGGGGATGGCAGCATTGATGTGGATCTCGCATTCGGAGCGGCTATTACAACTCGATGAGCTTCTCCACGCCCTAGCGGTCGAGATAGGATCTACGGATCTCAATGTTGAAAGGGTTCCTTCGGTGGAGACATTGTTAGGTTGTTGTTTGGGGCTTGTCGTCGTGGATAGGGAGGCTTCAATTATCCGCTTGATTCACTTCACTCTCCAGGACTATCTTCACACTTGCCCCGACCTCTTTGGCGCGACTCACTCGATAATGGCTAAAACCTGCTTGACATACCTCAACTCTCAGACTATTAGGGATATTTCATCTACACTCTTTCTTCTACCTCCGTCAGCGCCCTTCCTCAAATATTCTTCCTTATATTGGGGCGTTCATGCCAAGAGGGAGGCTTCAATAGATGTGGTATCACTTGCACTTCAGCTTTTCACTCAAATTGAAAGCCATATATCAACTAGGATACTTCTAGTGGATCTCATGTGGAAGACCGGTCGATATGGACGCGATATCCCGACCAACAGCGCCCTAGCCGGGTTTACCGGACTGCATTGTGCATCAGTTTTCGGCATTGTTGAAATCGCAACTGCTATCATAAATCAGCCAAATTATGATCTCAACGGAAGGGATTTTCTAGGGATTACACCACTCATATGGGCTGCCATATGCGGACAAGAGGGGGTAGTAGGGCTGCTGTTAGAGCAGCAGACTATCAACCCCGACAAGCCTGATGGATACTTTCGTCGAGCAGCACTATCATGGGCTGCTAGGAAGGGGCATGAGGGAATTGTGGGGCTAATTCTTAGGTGGGCAACTGCGAAGCCTGATGGGACAGATGGTTGGTGGGGTAAGACGCCTCGAGTGGTGAATATTGTCCGGGGGAGGAGATATGTCAACCCTAACAGGTCAGACAAATACGGCCAAACGGCAATCTCGCTCGCTGCTGAAGAGGGGAACGAAGGGATGGTGAAGCTACTATTGGGAAGGAAGGACGTCAAACCCGATACAGCAGACGGGTACGGGCGGACGCCTCTCTTGTGCGCCTGCGGTATAGGGCATGAAGGAGTTGTGAAGCTACTAGTCGAACGGGAAGATGTCAACATCAATAGGCTAGACCAAAATAGCCGGACCCCGCTCCTGTCAGCTGTTGAAGATGGGTCTGAGGGAGTGGTGAGGCTGCTGTTGAAGCAGAAAGATATCAACCCCAACACGCGCAATAAAGGTGGCCGGGCGCCACTCTCGTTGGCTTCCGAGAAGGGGCATGATGAGGTAGTAAAGGTACTGTTGGGGCGGGGAGATGTCAACCCCGATATTCCAGACAATCTTGGCCAAACACCGTTCTCATGGGCTGCCAAATATGGCCGTGAGGGAGTGGTGAAGCTACTGTTAGAGCGGGAAGATGTTGACCCCGATATGCCAGACAATGATGGCCAGACACCGTTCTGGTGGGCTGCCATATATGGCCATGAGGGAGTGGTCGAGCTGCTGTTGGAGCTGGAAGATGTCAACCCCGATATACCAGACAATGATGGCCGGACACCACTCTGGTGGGCTGCCAGATATGGCCATGAGGAAGTTGTAGAGCTACTGTTGGGGCGGGAAGATGTTAACCCCGATATGCCAGACAATGATGGCGGGACACCGCTCTCTTCGGCTGCCGAACATGGCTATGAGGGAGTGGTAAAGCTACTTTTGGAGCGGGAAGATGTTAACCCCGATATGCCAGACAATCTCGGCGGAACACCGTTTTGGTGGGCTGCCCAATACGGCCGTGAGGGAGTGGTGAAACTATTGTTGGGGCGGGAAGCCAACCCCGATATGCCAGACACTAGCGGCCGAACACCGCTCTCTTCGGCTGCCGAACATGGCTGTGAGGGAGTGGTAAAGCTACTTTTGGAGCGGGAAGATGTTAACCCTAATATGCCAGACAATGACGGCGGAACACCGTTTTCGTGGGCTGCCTGGAGCGGCCATACGGGAATAGTGAAGCTACTGCAAGCCCGCAAATCAGCAAACCCCAACACCGCTTAACACCAATAGTACAACATATTTCCCGTCCCCCTCAATAACCACCCGGCCCCAATTTCCCCACATCCCACTGCCACGCTTCTTTGCTCCCCCAACCGTCCCCCCCCCCCCCCAATACCACCCCTGCTTCCCTCCCCGGAGCGCACAACAAGTTCGTGGTACCGCTGCCCCTCCCCTCTCCTCCCTTTCCACACCCCGGTTCCATCCCAGCACAGTCCTGCGTCGGATGTGGATGTGCTATTCTTGCAGTTCCAACAAGAATGTTGTTCAGTCTGCGTTCGGATTTTCGTTTCCTTCCTTCCATATAACAATTCGGGATTTATGTTTAGTTTGGTCTCTACCTCCTGCTTATAGACTCCGAATTTGTCCATTTTTCATTGTTCTCACTACAGTTCGAGATTTTCTTCCAATGACGGGAGGTGAGAAGCTGCGGAAAAGTTACAGTAATGGTGTGAGGGCAAGGTCTCAGTGGTAGGAGGATTCTGTGGAGGAAATAAGAAATCCCCTAGCATAGGGAAGATAATATGACAAGTTGGGAAGCAAAGCGAGGAACGAGTGAAAGGGGATGCTGCAAGAATAGAAATACTGTGCAGCTTGTGCAAAGAAAATAACGGGAAGAGAATAATTTAAATCCTACAATACCACTAATATCACACTCGCGCACAAACTAAGCCCTGATGCACCTAGCCTAGATTTCGGTGTTTTCCATTTGGTTAATCAGCACTGTCGCTTAATTTACACCCAGCTATATATATAAGATTGTCATGTCATAAGAAAAACAGGGCTTTACTTGGGTGACACCGGTTTTCCGTTCTTCGGTTCATATCGTTATTATCATTGTTTACTGTCGTACTTACCGCTACGGTAGAACGGACTATGTGAGGTCCCCAGTATGGTGATGCTAGTAGGATGACCGAGATTCGCATATTAATCAATCCTACTACACTTTTAGCCTTCACGTTCCACCCTCCGCACGCATCGCCGCACCCAGTACCCTGCCCCGCCTCGGTAGTTATGATCACCATCGATCACTCGGAAGGATTCTTCAGCTCCCTATGAGATAATATAGTCTCAGGCAGTCGGAAACCTCAATTTATTAGCTTTTCCATAAAGCAACAACGGACACGAGCATTATATAACCTCTTGGCATCGTCGGAGGTGAAAAGCTTTCATCTCCCTGCCTTGACCATCGGTGGACTAGCACATCACAACACCGCTACACGCAAGGTGTGGATCGGGAGTATGCCTGCCATTGCCCATCGCCGCTCACCCGGCGAGTGTTCGCTATGAATAGTTTATCTATCCCGAGAGTAGACAAGGGTTTTTACCCTCGGTGTTTCAACTAAAAGATCCAACAAGATCGACCCGTCCGCCACATAGGCCCGGCTAATCATCTAGGGTGTGTCCAACAGTTAGTCCCTATGAGATTCATTAGTAATTGGACTAAGAAAGCGTTACTATCTAAAATATAAGTACTATATGAACACCAACAGAGGATCTCTATTGGGGCATTGAAACCCATTAACTGAATTTGAATCCTGAGCTTATGGAGTACAATAGAAAGATGCAGAACGGTGCCCCTGTTTCAGTGTAAACTAACACACACATGCCCGCGCAGCTTAGGCATTGAAAAGAAACGATCTAGAAGGAAGTTGAGAGGGGTAAGATAGAAAAGAAAAACAAATTCTAACTATTTTGAGTTTCTGTTCTTGTGAAGAGGGACTGGATACCAGACTCGCCCCCATAGCACTGCTGCTGTTTGGACTTCAAAATAATGCCTCGTCTCGTCCTACATGGCACCAGCGCGCTCTCCTAAAACCCATCGTCCTATCTTACAACTCTGCGGGCCCGAACCGAGAGTATAAAACTTATTCTAGTCAGGTCTTTCTCTTTTTTCTTTACCGTTTTCCACCCCCCCCCCCCTCTCTAGCCGGCCAGAAATAGCCCCAGTCATTGCGAACACTAGCCCCGAGTATCCTCATCCCAGGCCCCCATCTGGGAATTACTCATTGGGGAGTGGAGTGTAGATTACCACTCCTACCCAATCTCCTATGCTCAAGATTTTCCACTTCAGGGAGCGAGAGGAGTTTGTGCACTAACAGGTAACTTCACCCGAACTTTGTTTCTTCCACTCCCATAGGTCTGATGTGTTTTTTTCTCCCTTTCCTTCTCAAAAAGTTTCTTATAGGTTAAGGCTAAGCTAGCTGATTGGTATTAGATTGAGCGGCTAAGGAGCAAAGGGGGGCATTGAGTTCCCGGGCTTTTCCCCAAGGTGAATGTATCCTCAAGGTAAGCAAGAGAAAAAGAGCAAGTCACGTCCTAGCGAACTTACAACACCCCTTCCCCGGGTTATCGGCGGGTCTAATCCGCCACTTTCTCTGCATGCGATTTAACGAAACATTGTTATAATGAAAACAAAAATAAATTATCTCAAGCGAACGAAAACTAACCTCTCCGAAATTTCCCAGTTAGTCTTGTCGCTGCCTTAGAGCCTGGAAGCCCCTAGGAAGCAGATGGGATAAGGCAGGCTATATCACACCAGTATATCTCGACAGGAACTATCCACCAAGATGCAAAGGAAACAATGTTCATTTTCAGCGCAATGGACCTTCCCAGCAGGTCTCGTGTGGTGATTTGATTTATTTGGGCCCTGACCTGTATGTCACAATACAAAAATATGCTGTTTTCAGAAATACGGCATATTTTTATATTGTGACCCACAGAACAGGGCCTTATATTGTCGGAAGAGTTAACCTGCTTGAATTATACTTATGTGGATCAACACCTAGACCCGAGGTGGCGTCCCCGGAGAACTAGCAGCGCCAGTGAGGTCCGAGGACTCCACATAGTTCTATACATAGACTTCATTCCCGTCTCGGAATCATACTCTGGCTTACAGTGCATAGCTGTTGTTGGATTACTTCCAGCGCCAAGCACACCGGCAAGATACCCACCCGCCCCTCAAACATTCAGTTCAATCGCAGTCATCAATCGTGCGAAGCCGAATACCAATACAGATATTCACCAACTCTCACCCACAGTAAATCGAAGACATCTTGGAAATGTAACGCCTACTCCATCAATAGACGCCAAAGAAGTTTGCCCTCAGCAAGTGTCTGCCCCCAATTGAAGCGTGATAGAAAAATGATACTTAATCCATAAACCCAACCGACAATTCGCAAAATAACAACCGACTCCACATGCACTCAACAGCCCAGTCAATCAATCAACTCTCTCCAAAGGGCTTTTCCAATAGACCCAAAAAAACGAGCCCACCACAAGGATTCTATCGATAAGCTCCCAACCTTAACATCTAGGCAGCTAGCTATCAAACATGAGAAGGTAAGCCATTGCAGATATACCCGACGAAAAAAACGGAACCCCCAAAGCCCCCCACATACATCCCCACCCCAAAATACACCACTATGATGCTTCATTATTATTATTCCCCCCAGTATCCTAGCTATTATAATTCAAAACATTCAACTCCATCATCAAGTCTCACTCGCCCATGGTTTTCTGTTTTCCGTCCTAGTTTTCTTCCCTCCCCTAGGAAGCTCCTACCGACATGGAGCTCTCATTGTTATTATGGTTATTGTTCTATTCTTCCCTTGCTATTCCCTCTAATTAAATTTTGATTCTAGATAGTTGTTGGGGTATTATTGCAGATTCCTCAGATCGGAAAGTATTATAATGTGCATATATACATAATGCTATAATACACGACCTCATATTGCGGGAGTGGGTGAAGAAGGGAACAGTCGTGGTACGGCTCCAGCATGCTTACCTTCCACTCCCTATCTCACCATCAATATAGTACGGACAGGACAGGGCAAAAAGCCAACCAACCAAACCCAATTAATACCCTTACGATCATTTCCACTCTCTTCCCCTCTCCCCCCCCTTCCGGCCCATTCCATGCCCCAACCCGAACCCAGATGTAAATTACCATGTAAATATGATACTTACAACCCCACTTTGATATATATAAAAACTAATGAGGTAAGTTATCATAGTAGTAGTAAAAAAGAAGTTTATTCATTCAATAATAACAAGAAAAGATGCCACTTCTATATCACGCCCCCATCCACAACGCACCAGGAGATGGGTATATAAACTTGCTGACAAAACCGAAAGCACTAGTGCTACGCTAGCCACGAATAGATAATGGGAGCGAGAGAATGGATAGAAAGAAAGGGATATAATAAGCCATCATAAGATGCGCGAACCTAAACCTCACTTGCTGCAAGGCAGGAAAGAGAAGGAAAGGAAAACTCGCAGGTCGTTAGTTGGTCAAGTAAATTAGACCTTAGTTAGCACCCAGCACACAGTGTGATATAACCCAACTTACCCAACAAAATAAGCAAAAGAGAAAAACGCAAAACAAAAACAAGAAGATAGATAGGGAGGGGAAAAAAGGAGGAAAGGAAAAGAGGAAAACCCCCGCACGACCACCAGCCGGTGTGGTCCGATCTGGCAATTAAATGCAAAAATATGAAATAGAGAAAAAAGAGAAAGTCTAATTATGTCTACCCCTAAGCGTATCCTCATCTTCACTCTCCTCCGGCCCTATAAACTCAAGCACTTCTTCAATATCCTCATCCTCCTCCTCAATGATATTCCCCCTACTCCGCTTCTGGGCCACCCTCGCGCCTGCATTCTCACGTTTTGCATGCAGGGCCGCCTGATTCAACATGGGTCCCTTAAATGGACTCTTCTTCCGTTTGGCAAAGGCCACACCCGATGTTAATACCGCTGCCTCGTTATACCCCTGACCATTGGGTGAGGAGCGCACCACACGGACGTGTGACGGGAATGTGGAGGAAGTGGGAGTTGCAGGCAAGACTTTAATTGAGCCGCGCGGGGAGCGCGGAGACTTTAACGTTATGCTTGATATGGACGCAGATGATGTGGAGGAGGCTTTCGAGTGTGTTTTGTTATGGAAGGAACGAATGGAAGACACTGACGACGAAGTTGAGTTTCGCCCCCCAAGACCACGACCGGATGGCCGACGGTACGAAGATGTGTGTGGTGTTAACGGACCCGGGGAGAGGGAATTTCGTTTCGGTGGTGGGGTCCCGCGGTAGCTAGAATTATACGCTGCGTTTCCCCTCGAATTCCTTCGCGCGCCGTTTCCCGAACGTGAGCCCAGTCCATTTTGGAATTGTTGATAAAGGTGGTTGCCATTGTGGCTCGCCGAATTCTGATTCGAGTTGTTTTTAGAATTTGGAGAAGTCGCCCTTTTGGCCGAATCCAGAAACCAATGTTTGATGGACGCAAGCTGTGTCATTAGGGCATGTTTCCTATTCTGCCTCCCTTTCCCACCATTCGCCTCCGAGTGAAGGTCCGGGGACGACATAACTTGCCTATCCTGCTGCGGTGGTTTCAAGTACGGTCCATATTCCCTATCCTTATCGACCGGTGGAGGCGGGGAAGGGGACGGGGGTGTTTGTCCCCTAGGGGTCCTTGCAAGATTTCGCTCAGGTAAGATAATTACAGCTGGCGCAGCAGTAAGCATCCCGTGCATCGGAGACACAAAAGCAATATACTTACGGTTTTGTCGCCTCATCTGGTCCTCCGACTCCTCATTCAGAGGTAACAATGTCGGATCTAGATTAGAAGCCGCACTCATTCTCCTGCTCTCAATCTTGCGCTTCTGCCGTCTCCTCTCCTTCCTCTCCTCCTTCTCTATTAATAGTGCCCACCATCCAGCAAGAGCATCGCACTTCTTGGCGAGCACATTTTCTATCACTTGGTCTATATCAACCCCTGCAGCCTTCATCCTATGTAATGTGTCCTTCTCCAACCGGGTCGAAAACGCTGGTGATGGCTGTACAACAAGAATGGCCTTCTGTGCTGGAGCATATTCCGCAAGAAAAGGATGTGACAGGACTTCGTCGAGCGTGGGCCGCAGCCCTGGTTTCTTCATAAGACAGGCTTTTAATAACGAGATGGCATCTGTAATGGGGCAGCGGTTGTCAGCCGTGGAAAAAGCAACACACGAGATGGGGGGGGGGGGGTCGCGGCTCGGTTCCCCACTTCAGCAAAACACACCTTCGGGCAGATCATCAGGGTATCTAGGTTCGTCGTTGAGAATTTTAAGTTTGGTGTCGTCCTCGATATCCTCATCAAACGGCAATTCCCCACAAAGCAATGCGTACAGAATAACACCCAATGACCAGACGTCCACGGCTGCCGAATTCAAATAAGTATTAATATCGCGTCGCACCGGCCAAGGGAAAACAGCAATAGAGAGGACTATATATAAAGAAAGGAAAGTAGATTAGCCTCGTACCATGCGCCATGTATTTCTCGCCCTTGACCATCTCCGGAGCCGAGTAACAGACTGTTCCACAGAAAGTTTGAAGCAATTTCTGACGTTCGTACTCTCTTGTAAAACCAAAATCGCACAGTTTGACCTATCCAGAGTAGTGTATCAGCAACCGAGTCCCCCCTGCGCACAACCCGACGATCCCAGCATCGCCACCACTATCGCCACCACCACCAATTCCCGTAGCCGTGGTAGGTGTTCGTACATTCTCGTGTTTATCCAGCAGAATGTTCTCCAATTTCAAATCCCTATGCACACAATTGTTCATATGCACATACGAAACCGCACCAACTAGCTGAGCAAATATCCTCTTCGTCCGGTCCACCGTCAACCTCCCGTTCTTGATGAGGTAGTTGTAGAGCTCATCCCCTACTCCAACATTAGCAATCCCGTAGCCTCCAAACTCCGGCCTACAACCTCGAATGAGCACGGGAGCTCACCAGAACAGTACTCCAAGACTAGCCAAACCAAGCTCTCTGTGACAATAACCTCGTAGAGCCTCGCAATATGTGGGTGTACCAGTTGTCGGTGGTGATGAATCTCCCGGGCCAAATTCGCGTCGTCCTTCTGGGCAGACTTCAACACGACCTACGCACATATACCGAGACACCATCTTAAAATCAATTCGCCATACTCTTCCTCTCTAGGAGGCTCATTAGTTCAAGGGTGAAGAAGGAAATATTACCTTAGATCCATTGGTAAGCTTGTGCGTAGCAAGGTAAACCTTCCCAAAACTCCCCTTCCCTATCAATCTCCCCAGATTATAATTCCCCACCGTCCTCAAGTCCTTTGAGGAAAACTCGCTGCCCACCACCACCGTCATTCCATCATTAGCTCACATCTCCTGGTTTCGTCCATTCAAAAGAGTACACACCTCAAGAGCTCATGGTAAGAATTCGCTAGCTACAGGCTCCCCACAAAATCAGCTCTCCGCACACACACATACACACATACACAAACACACACAAACACACACAAACAAACACACACACACACACACACTCTCTCTCTCTCTTTCTCCACCTCCGCTAGGGGTAAAAGAGACCCTACCTTAGCCCGTTGCTTCTGTACCTCAGCCTTAGATTTCGGGGGCATCGCCCAAAAAGAGCGAAAGAAGTGAATTTTGGGATTTCGGACAAACAGAAAGAGAAACGAAACGAAAACCGTAGACGGAGGTGTTTTTCTTAAAGAGGAAACCCCGAATTTGTTTTACAAAACAGTAAGTAGCAAACGGCAGATCGGAGAATAGCGCCGCGAGGGAGGAGAAGGAGGGAAGATAGGTTTCGAACGTGGGTATGGTATCGGCAGGTATGGGAAAAAAGTGGGTTCAAGTTTTAACTTTACGATCCGAGGGGCAGCGACAACCTTGAAGCTCCAGAATAATTATGCACAACAGCCAAGTTTAGAAAGAGAGAATATAGGAAAGGGAGTTAGAGAGGTGGCGGGGGTGAGAGGAGAGTGATGGAAGACGGTAGTTAGTCAGTAGTGGAGGGAGGGTTGCTTGCTTGCTAGCTGTCTGTCTGTCGACGTATGATGCGTAACCTGTTTGTTGGCTGGCGGACCGACTGGTGGCTGTGAAATGGAGACGAAGGAGAGGAAGAAAAGAATAGAATACTGTGAATAGGAATAGAGGATAAAAGAGTGGCACTTGGGTATGGTAAAGTATGGCAAGGATGGGAGCTTGGGGAGAAGGAGAGGGAAAAAAGAAAGAAAGAAAAATAGTAGGGAGATTTTTTGTACGATCATACTGTACTGTACGGTACAGTATAGTCCAGTCCAATCCAGTCCAGCACAGTCCAGTCCAATGTAGTACGATACAGTACGGTGTGGTGCCAGCATGGGCGAAGCAAAAGCCCATTCGAATTGTCTCGCCTCCAAAGTTTCCCTCAGCTCCAGAAAAAAATGAACACAAAAAACAGAAGATCCCCCCCAATCAGACTACGATATGGTGATGCAGTACGATACTATGCCGGTGCAATAGAGTGAAAGAACGAAACACCATCACACGATCTCTCAAATCAGAGCGAGCTCAGTGACAATACCATACAACACCACCAAAACAAGGCAGAAAACGGGAACAATGCAATCGCTCTCCTCCCTCTATGATACCAAAGTAGGGATAAGTTAAAGGAACCAACGTCCTTCCTTCCTTCCTTCCTTCCTTCCTTCCTTCCTTCCTTCCTTCCTTCCTTCCTTCCTTCCTTCCTTCATTCCCCCACCCCCTTTCCCCCAAACCCGATTAACCAGCCAAGAGGGCAAAAGGGGATACTTCTCTTCCCTCCCGCTGACCTGCATGAAGCAATGAGCCTCCTAAGCCTTTTCCGACTGGCCAAGGTATAAACGACTACGGCAGGGAAGAAGGCTCGACTTTCGTAGATGAGACGAGCCGAGAGGAGATCACGCGAGATGCAGTGATCGGACGAACCTTGTGCCTGGAGCTCGTCTAGGGTACGTATCATAGGTTCTTCGTGCCATGACTTGGTTCAGGAGAGCTCCTTCCCAGGAACTCCCTCGAGTGACATGGAGTGAAGTCTTCGAGTGCTATCGTATAACAACAATACCATCCTGCACCATAGCCCACCCTTTTGATTATGACACTGTACTGTACTCGAGTACCCGCATCATTCCTTTCTCCCTCTCCTTCCTAACATAAAATCCACGCCAAGGCACCAATTGGACATGCATGCATACGAGTAAGAATCATATTCAGCAGATACTGGTACTACAGTAGTAGAGACCTCTCATTTCCCCCCTCCCCACCCCTATGAGTAATTCACTCCTTATAATACCACCACCGTCTTCACCCTACCACTTTTTCTACATTACGATTAATTCCCCCCCACCATCCTGGCCTTTATCATATCCAGTCTTTGTCCCTGCATTATATAAAAAAAGGAGGAAAAAAAAATTCATACAGAAGGAGAAAATACTAAAGGGTCAATGCTTTATAACAAGCAGTACTCCAAATTCTCATCTCTTTCACGTAAAAAAATTGTCCTAAACTTTTTATCCGGTGAATATTAGGGATGAAAAAGAAAAGAAATCTGAACTGGTATAAAGCAGGAAAAAACGCTGGTAACGAATGACAGGAGGAGAGAGATAATTCGGATCAAACCACGGGGTATAGAGAACGAGCGGAGAAGAGCCAGGGAAGACAGGCGAGAAGGGATGCGAGAGAAAAAACGTACCCGTCAATGTCCCCTTCTATCTCTCCTAGCCGGTCAAACGCCCGAACCTATGGTTATCATTTCACTGGCCCACTAAAATTTCGATCAAGTGCTAATCGCCACAGAAAACTGGTGAGGACTTGAGGAACCCATTTACACAAAAAAGAAGAAAAGGAAAAAAAAGCAGGAAGAGGGAAAAGGAAGATAAAAAAAAGAGAGATAATAACATCAACATCGACGCTGAAGATCAAAAGTTGGAAACAAACACTCGAAAGGCCTCATCCCTCGCCCAAGGCAAATAGGGGCACATCAAGGAACTAGAGCGATTCTTCCAATCGCCCTGTGCTTTCCTCTTCACCGATTATATAGTTTCTCACATCGAACTCGGATAGGTAGTGAAAGATGGACCCACGGAGTTAAAGAGGTCGCCAAGTATATAAATAGTGGGAATGAGGCCAATCAAAACTTGCCACCGGCATCTTTGTGTTCCTGCCTGTGTTTCCGCACCCGTGAATGCAATTGTTCATACGAACTCCAGCCATCAACACCTCCCTGAAATGTTTGTTCTAAGAATAAAGAAAAATGCAGAAAATCCTGCGGGGAACGTCATAAAACGAGAGAAAGGCGAGAAAGGTATTAGTGTTTTCACAACCACTTCCTTCGTGGCTAGTCGCGCTCATTAGGTGGATGTCGGTCCGAAATTCAGCATCCCCTTGAACCCGGTATCCTTCTTCTTCCGCCATCCTTCCTTCTTCTCTTTCCGCTTCTTCTCAAGTTCCTCCCATCCTTCGTCATCGTCATCCGACTCTCCACCCGAGTTCTTGAGGTGTGACGGTCCATGTGGTTTCTTGTTCCAATCCTGGCCAGCACCTGAGACCAGAGTTGCCGTTCTGGCGCTGGCAGGGCCAGCAGTGGCGGCGGGGTTGTACGATACAGGTCTGTATCTTGACGGCAGTCCAACAGTGCTTCGTTCTGACGGGGCAATGGAGGGGGTATAGCCCTGAGGTGGCTGTAAAGATCCCATCATTTGCCCTCGCTGACTAGGAGCTATTGACGGGGTGTAGGATGGTCGTCCCGGCTGTTGAAATGGCACGTTTGGGGGTTCCATCATGCTCATGGTGCGCTGGTGCTGCCCGCCCAGCGAAAATGGGCCTGTTGGGGTAGGCCCGGCCATACTCATTGGGCGCTGGCCCATCATTGGAGGCAATAGCATTTGCTGCTGCTGCTGCTGACCTTGCATCTGCATCTGCATCCACTGCATCTGCATGTTCATCATTTGTTGCATCTGGTTAGCCATCTGCATTTGCATAGCACCGCCTTGGCCAGGCGGAGCAGCTCCCGGGGCCATCATCCCCACGTTAGGCGCCCCAGGCATCCCGCTCGTACCCATATTCGTACCACCGCCCATACCCATCTGTCCCATAGGGCCCGGGCCCCCACCCATACCCATAACCCCAGCATTGCCATGGTGTGAGCCGCCGCCCAAACCCAATAATCCACCACCAGGCGATACAGGTCTGAAGGGGTCTGGTTGAAAAGAGTTTCTCTGTGTAGGGAATGCCATCGAAGTAGCACCGCCTTTTCTCGCGGCTTTCGCCTCCTCTGTTCTCACAATTTCACCTATCAACCCACCAGGACGTCGAGGGCCAGGCATCTCCGAAGGACCTCCATAGACTGATCCAGCCACAGATCCAGACAAGCCACCCACACCATATGCCATTGACATCCTGGTTGCAGGGTGCAATATGCTCGCTCCAAGGTTGTAAGGATCTTGGGGTAGGCCTCGAGCAAATGGCGGTAATCTGGGGTCTTGCTGGTTCTGGGCCGCTTGCCGGAGATTAGGCTGTGAGCTGGAGTTTGAGAGTCGGGTTGGTGGCCTATTTTTGTTCGGGAAACCATGAGCCATCAAAATTCCTAAAGGAATCTCCTCATCCTCTTCCTCCGAGTCTTTTTCACTAGAACCAGGCCCAGAAAGACTCAGCTGTGGCATCGTGGTATTCAACGGTAAAGCCGATGTGCTCATCGAAGCACCCTTTGAGTTCATACCAAGCGGCTGCTCTACCGGCTGAGATCCTGTAATTTTCATCATTTGCTGTCGATAGACAGCAAGATGTGCCTCCTGCTTCTGTCGCTGTTTCACAGCCTCACGATTTCTTTCCGCCTCCGATTCCTCTTCGGATTCCGAGCTATCACTTTCATCGTAGTCATCAGGGTCAGCCTGATTCCCAGACAACCTACGCTGCTCATCCTGCTGTTGGCGATAGCGTTCGAATTGCGCTGGTGTCATAACCTTGTTTTGTTGAGGTTTGGTGGCCTCGTGTTCCTGGTACTTTGCGGCCAGGGCAGCCGAAGCGGAGATAGACGAGTCAAAATCGATATCATTGCCATCGCTCAATTGAACCGAAAATCCTGTTGCCGATTTTTCAGCCCGAGGGATGGCACCGGCTTCCGGGTGGTCGGCAATGGGACTTCCTCCTGAAACGGCAGGGCTGGTTCCCCGATTGTCATGCAATGCAGCGGGCGAGCCTTCTCCGGAGTAGCTATCAAGTGAAGATGACCCAGAAGCTACACCTTCATCCCAGCCACTGTCTCTATCCTTGACTTTATCCGTTAAACCCTTTGCTGAGCCAACTAATAGGGGAGTTGAACTAGACTTTTGGGGGTGAGGGCGTCCATGAAGCTGAGATTGCTGGTGCTTGTGAGAGGCAACAGCTTGCGCGACTAGTGCAGCATCCTCATCTTCTGGGAAAGATTGTCGGCGCATGACGGCGCTGGCCCGCTTCAACCCAAAAGAATCGCCGCTTCCGCCTCTTGAAGGGTGCTGCTTAGGTCCCCTGCCTTGCCGTGCGGATGGCGTGGTCAATGAGTCTGCGTGCAAATGACTAGGTGCCGGTAGACTTTGACCAGGGGTGAGGTTCCGTGAGTTACGCGGAGAGTTGTTACTCGCGGCCTGCATCGCTGGAGTAATCAGTTCGTCCGAATCTTTGGCATCCCAACCGTAGGGGGAGCCTCCATTAGCCCCGCTTCGATCACCATCCATATGGGAGGGGTTAGCGTAGATATTACTGTATGCCGCGTAGGGAAATCGTGATGCAGTCGGCGAAGTGGCTGGATTGTAAGACTTGGGAGGTGGCACTGGGGGAATATCATTGTGGTTATCACTCTATTGCTCAATGTTAGCCTTCTAGGTAAAAAAAAAAAGGGTTTGCACGGATGGCATTACGGTGTTGATGATGATGCTGTTGGATGCCAATTTTGGTGCCGTGTGACCCATTCCACCGCTCCTTGGACGAGCCGTAGTCTTAGATGCCGTGAAGGAGAACATCTCTTCTCCAAACAGAGAAGATGTGTCGAGGGTTGTATCTAATCTGGGGGGTGTCGCTGTTGACATGCTGTCTTTTCGTCCGGGTGAGGGAGGCCCGTAATTACCGCCAAAGGAGCGTTTCCCAGACGATGCACCAATGGATTTTGGGGACTTTGCCATATTATGAACCACCCCTGGCTGACTACGATGATTGTCGACCGATGCTGGCGTACGCGGGGTGTCTGAAGATGGGAGGGTTGAGCTTGAACTTAGCCTATTCACCGACCCAGTAGAAGCATAATCTTCCGAACCTGAATACCCTGAACCGTTTGTGTATCCGCTTCCTCTGTTATATAAGCTTGCCTTTAGTAAGGTTTTCGCTTTCCCTAGCCAGGGGAACGGAGGAGTTTGTTCATACCGGTTCTGATGCCGAGCACCAGTGTACCCACCGTCGTACGTGGTGGACCTACCTTCGTCAGGCTCGTGGGAAGGGGTGAACCGATTGTCCGGATTGGCGGGCTCGTAACCAGCTTCTAACGCGTTCCCAGCGGATTTTCTTCTTGAGAATTTGGGGAATTTGATAGGCATATGAAATACCTTTCGTGCCGATCAATAAAAAAAGAAGGAATGCAGGAGGGGAGGGGTTTAAAGGTGGTAACCACCGTACAGACTCTAGTAAGAAAAAAACAAAAAACAAAAGAGAAGGTGGTGGGAGAGTGAGCCGATGTCCTTCGGGTGGCTGACTGATGATAAAATATTTATTTGTGGACGACAGTGGCGTATTAATAATATTATGAGGTTAATGCGAGTAGCAGAAGGAGCCGAGAAGTCGGCGAACTGCTCTCGGATGCAGTGTCGATAGAAAGGTACCAAACCAAGGGTATGGAACCCTTAAGAGTGATGCTAGCTGCCGGGTTACTCTAGGGAAAGGGCCTATCGAGTGGTGGCTGAAAACGAGGGCAACCGAATTGAATGTGCACAAAAAAGCATCCGCGAGCTCTGTGATTGTGGTCAGGAGAACGAAGGTTCAGATAGGTGTCAGCAGCCAAGATGTTGTTACACAGCTGAGAGTGTGGAGCGAGCCGGAAGACAAGGAATAACTCAATGGGCAGGGAGGGAAGCCGGTTCTTGAATCTCTTTTCTTGCCGATTCTATTCTCCACAGCGACCCTCCAGCTGCCTGTGGTTGTGAAGGGGAAAGAGGTAGGAGGAGCAGTGGTTGAATGAGTGAAATAGTAATCGAGGGACGAAGTTGATTGTTGTTGTGAAGGGGAATGTAATTGGACTAGTCCCAGGGCGTAGAGGAGTAACTCACGAGTGCTGTCCGCCCAACCAAAAATAACACGATCCACCAACTGCTAAAGCTTTCCCTCGTTGTCTCTTTCCTTTCTGCTCTGACTGCGCCTGTGGAAAAAAAAGAAAAAAAGAAAAGAAAAAAGAGACTTAGGCCCTAGCACGCAGACAGCGGGGATGTTCTCACGGACCCGAATTGCTCCAACCAAGAGAAATTCGCGAAAGAAAAAAAAAACCCCCTTGCTAGCTCTTGTAATGCCCCCTTTTCTATGAGAGACAATGGAGGTGGTAGGCGGTGGAGGTGACGTGAGGAGGCGGACCTGTGCAGGGGAGGACGTGCGCGAGGGTACCAACAGGCAAGAATTGGAGAGGTCAAAAGAGGGCCCAATTAACGAATTGAGATGATCAGAGCGAGCGGGGGAATAAGAGAAGCTCTGAGATAATGATCTGAAGGCTCAAGATGAAAGTTTTCCTCAGGTTGCGTAAGAGAAGAAGCACTCGGTACCGGGACCTCAGGTTTTGTGTTGAGCGAGAGGAAGTTCAAGAACGGTACTCGAGTAAGGTCTGGAAAGGAAGGCAGGACGGGAATTTCTTGGGCAATCCGATGGAGTACGCCAAGGGGAATTGAGCTGCTGAACCCATCCGGGTAAGTGTAAATCCAGCCCTGGTTATACAGGGGAGAGGAAGGTCTGAGTTCTTCACTCGGAAGGGAAAGGCGGATACCCTACCAGATCATCGAGCCGCTCGGAAATTCATCAGGGGTGCACTAGCAAGCACGACATATTCACAGTGTTTGTTTTTGACGCCACTATTATAGTAGGATCAGCGCTTCTGGAGATGAAGTCCTCAAACAGACCCCATGTCCGGCTACTCGTGAGTGTCCTGGCGAAGGGGCCTTATGGAGGGGGGGAGGGGGAGGTTTGTGGTGGGGTTGAAGCGGAGGATATCAGTTGTGGAATCCTGACTGGTACGTTATTTATGCTGGATTAAGCCCACTCCAAGTTTTGAGATGCTCTCGTTGAAGCAGAATATTTCATCCCTAAGGGCCTCAGAGGACGGCTCTGCCATTGCTTCGTACTGTGCAATACTGAGGAGGCAGAAGAATATGAGATGCCCCTACGAGTACTATAACGGGACGATTCGTTCCCGTCCAAGTTATTCAGGGTGCAGCTAATTAGGTAATTGTGAAAACTATCGACCGAATCGTTTGAGCATAGTACAGTACTCTAAGTGTTAGTTGTGTATAATACAGACACTGATTTGCCAAACTCTTTTTCCACATATCCGCTTCCATCCGGATTCAAACAGGCAATGGTTCGCGTGAATACTGGGCTGACCACTTCCTCAGCCTCGGTAGGTTCATGGCCCAAAACGGACTAAAATTTCCGGCCGTTTTAATTTTCTCCTTTAGGATTATTGGTATGATATTCGAGAACACAATATTATTATTATGGCGAACCTTAAAGGTTGAATTTTCCAACCCTAAATTCCTAGGTGTGCCATTCCCACGAAAACGCGGTTAAAGTTCACCGTCCTTGATGCCGTTTCTCCAGGAAGCCAAGGGGCCTCTTGTGCCACCGTTCTCTGCCCCGGAACCACAGTCCCAGCCACAGTGCTGATGAAGGACCCCAACATCCTACTTACCCCCCCCCCCCCCCTAATGTAGGAACGTGGTGGTGGTGGAAGAATGACTTGGTGTATTTCCTATCTATGACCGAAGGTATATATAGAGATACATGACCGCCAAGAGCCAACAACCGGTTCTACTAACCCTACTGCTCAACCCCAACACATATGAGGATAGCTAACCGTACCTACTGCTACCCTAATATCTAACACCTAATAATACCTTGCTCTAGCACCGTTGAACCTGCTATCCAGGCCCAAAGATCCCTTTATCGGCAACTCGGGGCCGGTTCGGGTCAGGTGCGGGGTCGAGATCCGAGTTGTAGAACAGGCTAAATCTAATAGTGCATTCCAGCTCAGGTTCGGAAGCTGTATTATGAAACGGGACGAAAAAGGTCGGGCTGTGTGAATGACAAAAACGGATGAAATGTCACCTGTAGCGTGAGGATGATCACTTATACACATCGCTTGTCCTTTTGTATGTGTTGTAGAGTCTGTGTGAGCGATAGAGACATCACTTGCAAGTGCTACTGAGGACTAAAACTCGGCATAGTTATAGCGTGGGGGAGATTCAGAAATATTGCCTTTTTATTCTGGCTACCTCTCAATAGCAATTGAGAAGAATGAAACCCGGTAAGTTCTCGAAGCCCCCCGAGCCGGCCTTGGTATCCCCAGTCTGCCACTACCATAATTGACTGCGCAGGCGTATGATATCTCTAGAATTTTCCGCTGCAATCGGCTAAGAGGCATCGCTCCGGTAATCATTTTGATCACATGTTTGAGTCACCCGATACCATACAAGGTGTAGTGCACATGTTGATGTGCACTTTGTGACTACAAAGCATCCGATTTACCATTACTGAAGACTCGAGGCATAACTGCCTCGATAGCGAGAAATGTTCTAGGTCGATATTAGACAGATGCAACCTCATGACATCCGCCTGACTACAAGACAAATGCCTAGAACCTCACCAGTCGTCACTCGAGGAACTGTAGCTACTGTGTCACCGCACTCTATCACTCGCCTGCTCCGACTATCGCATCATGGGCCTTCAGAACCACCACCCTATGGTATTGCACTCCCCCTTGGCGTTTTAACCCAGTATGAAAGTGCGCCTCACCTAACTAGGGTGAGTTACTTTAGCAAGAACAACTCTCTTGGCTTCTTGCGATAGCTAGAAGGAAAGGCAGACTGCTAAAAGTAATTGATCATCTTCGTTCTAAATAAATAAATAAATATTATATAAACAATCCTAATACAATCGCTCAGTACCATAAGTATAGCCCTGCGCTAGAACCTCCCCACCACTGAAATGTCTCAATAAAATAAAAAAGTTCCTGACCAAATAAAATAAAATAAAGCAAGAAAACTCAAGAAATCTGCTCACCTCACTCCAAGCTTGCTGGAATGCCCACCAACCATGCATACCACCATTTTCTGTGCCACTAATTGCCCCCATGGTTCTGACTCCCTCCTATCATATCCTATCGGTCTTATCGTAACACAGCACAAGGATTAGAGGACTCGAGTACCGGTAGGGGAAAGCCGCGGGGCGCAAGATCTTCGTCAAGGATGATTGCAATTGTAGGATACAAGCACAGGCTGTGAATGCCTTGGTAAGCATCAAAGGGTGCGGTATTTTTTCAATTTTTTTTTCATTTTTCCTTCCAGAATAGCGTGGAACACCCTCGCGCCACAGTGGCTGGGCACTCGTGCACTCGCCCATTCAAAGAGATCGGGAAAGCTTGGCGTTTCCTCGGCTCGAACCGTGCTAAGATTTCCCCGTACCGTACCGTATTGCAAGTACCGGTACCGTACCGGTATCTTGAATGAGAGATAATGTCTCAGGTCGTCTAAATATCCCTTCTAAGTAAGGCGGCGTTTTGTTTTGCCGGCATCTCCTCGCGTCCCCATCAAAATAGGAAACTCAGACGTCCTGAGACAATTCTCTCTTACCCAAGATAAGCCGGTACGCGGGCTCGGTATTAGCACATTTGGAAAGAGAAGGTACCGTACTCGAGTTGTTCACCGCCCTGTCTCTCCATTACGGTTAACTTAAGAGGTATGGTCCCATATCGCGCACTTTGGCTAAGTCCCGCTGACGTATTCCACGGCATAGCCAGCCCATATGTAGGGCTCGAGAAATACAATTGGTTGCGCTTTAGGCGAAATAGTAATAGTGTCTCGTATCTGTATGGATTGCCCGCTAAGTGCACTTAGTGGTTGAAGTTGCCCCCACAGGGAGAAGCTAGGGCCAAGGGATCATCTCAAACTCAGCCTTCAGCTGAGAAAGAAAATTCACAGCGCTTTACTGCGGGGGGCAATTTCAACTTCCTATTTCTTGTACTCGAGCATCAGCTCAGAGGGAACAATTAAATATGGTCGAGGATAGGGGTTAACTTGTGGAGTACCGAGGTGAAGCCCCAGCATGAGTTCTAACCTCCACAGCAGCCATGTTCGCGAGACCACTTTGGGCACTGGCAATTGAGCACCCGGGATTATGAAAGACTCGGTCGAACACCCCTTGATTGGCGGTAGGTGTTTCACCCAATGACAAATGAGCTGTTGCCACTTGTAGCAAATATGGGTTGATATGCGCGAAGCGTGCTATCCACCAATGCCACAAATTCTATTCAATATATATGAATACTGATAGGACTGCAGAGCGCTGTCTCATGGTCTTAAAAACTATTTTTGGAGGGTGTTCAAGTGAGTATGTTGAAGCTAATATACCCAACGTAGCATTTTTATTAATTGGTATAGATAGAGAGCGGAGGTTTGTAGTGAGTTGAAATGGTTATGAGTGATTTTACGGCGGATCGACTGTGCTAGTACCGTACTCGAGTATTCATGCTTCTCACTGTTTCAGACTCCCTAACTAGTTATGCACTATTTACTCAGCGAATTCAGTCGTCCCGTCCGTCCAAGACGGGGTGAGGACGACAAAGGACGAGACAGTCTCGTCCTTGGACGGGACGGACTGCCTTGGCGCTGTCCTAGATGGGGTAGACGGCAGTCGACTACAGACGTGCAAAACTGGAAAACTGGTCAATGAGACAAATACTAGTACTCAAATAAGTTAAGGTTAAAAATGAAAACAAAAATGGAAAAAGATATAAAAAAAGAAGCAAAGAAGAGGTGCCCGAGCGGCCTACCAGGGGTAGTCGGACTGCCGTCGACGGGCGTCCGACGACGCTAGTCCTCGTCTTTTTGTCGGCCGGACGCCCGTCGACGCCCGTCCGACTGGACGACTGATAGGGCTGCTCTTCGGCACAAAAGAACTGGCCAACCTTACTGAGACAGAAGGGAAATGCAAATCTTGGCTAAAATTCGCAGCATGGCACACTCGCTCCAGATCTGTCGGGACTTAGCTATTTCCGGTTAATGAAAATCTGGTGTCCAAGCCCCAAGTGAACCCAGCGCCAGAGCAACCACCAACCCCCAACGAACCACAACACCGGGACCCCCCCAAAATGGGATGCGTGTGCCTGGCTGCGAATTTTACTGTCTTACCCGCCCAAGGGATCGTGGATTCCATGAAGATCTACCAGTTCACCAATCGCCGCTCACAATATGGACTCTGAACTGGCAGACTTACAGCTGGTCAATGGCCATCCGGACACACAGGTGAAGGGCAAGGATAGCTGCTTTAGTCGACTTGGAACGGCTCTTCTTATGAGGCATCGCGAACTGAATCTGATGAAGTCGAGCTTTCTTGCAGCACTTCTTCCCAATCTTGATCTTCCGGATACTAGTATGGGCTATTTTTAATCTATCCCCACACTATCCCTCTTTAGTGGAAATGAACTAGCCCAAACTCACCATGACAAATGGGGAAGGCAAATCTTGGCTGAGAAGCGCGAGTACTCGTACTCTGCCCGTACCCAACTTGACCAAGTGCTATTTCGGTAGGGTAACCACATAGTGGGGTGTCAACATGACAGCCACCGTACTCGAGTACCGTATTGACCATGAATACCGTAAATTCTGGGTAAACTCGACCCGCCGCCATGCTTCTTAAGGCAGCCACTATTCCTCTCAAAGGCTAACCCCGTGGCGAATTCGCTCTTTCGGGGATAGTAACTACCATACCGGGAATGGTGGCGGGTCGAGTTTACCCAGAATCTACGGTAATCCCTAATTGCGGAGGGAAAGTTAAAAAATACAAAAATAATTTTGCTTTGTCAGCAATAATAATAATAATTTATTAGAGGGAAAAAATGCTGCCATAGTTAGGAGGCAAGCTAAGGTGTAAGTCAGCAGGGGAGAACTGAACTGAACTGGAGTTCGATGGGAAAACCGCTGGCAAAGAAAGCCTGAGTTATACTGGTATGATACCTAAAGAATTATCCGGAGTACTAAAATTTTAATACTATCGTATCGAAAACAATTTCACCTGATTATTGAGATAGAAGTAATATTAGTTTCATCGGAAACGATACAAAGTATGATTGGTTGGCATGTGGCCCTACAACTACAATACGGGTTGCAACTTAAGCCAATCTCAGAATCGAGGCAAGTGATAGGTTATGATCCTAGTGTGAAAAACTCCCCTTCTGGGGGATATCGGGCCTGATGTATGATATATCCGAATGGCACATGCAGCTCATGGTGGAGGAATCCCACTGTGATGGGTCGGGTTGGGCTGCACTGAGATTGATGAGATTGTGACTAGGTTTGGTGCCTTGGGGGACTGGTTTCCGGCGATGTATGTGGGTCCGACAATATAGGCTCATCACTAATACGGGCAGTATTTTATGCTAGTTTGATTTCTTTTCTCAACGCTTATGCTGGCATTGGAAGACGAACACGCTCATTTTCTTCCTCCTTTCCGGCATTGGGATCCCGTAGCATTCCATGCGATGGACGTTGCAATAGCTGAGGTGGTTGGCTCATGTTACGGTTGCAGTCTCCTTACTAAACAATGCGTATGGGGGTCCGGTGTGCGTAAGGCCTGAATGTTTGGCGGGTGAATGTCTATGTGAACTTCAGGGTAGCTTTCTGGTATAGGCAATTGTGAGAAGTTATGGTAATTATTGTGGCAAAGTGTGGGGGTCTCGAGTCTTCCGTGGCCGTAGTTGGTAACAGCTGTGTGTTACACAATCACAATTGCGCATTATGGTTCAATCGTATCATGTTGTAATAGTAGTAGCGGATATAGTATCGTGCAAGCAGGGAAGCAAACAAACTCCTGTAGGACAGGGGCGGAAGAAAATCAGCTGTGGGGATGATGGGAAAGTATGATGTAGATAGCTTTCCACAGGGGCTCAATATGCTAGACTACGGGCTAGCACGCACATCATTCTCAGCTCTCTTGACAGGCCTTAGAACCCCCTGCCAGTGCGGGATAATTCCCCTCTTCCAGCCCCCCTTCCTTCTCCCCAGAGCCTTTATACCACCCCAGCGACCCCCAGATCGGCCGGTTCCCCGCTCACTGTTACAGTGCGAGGATGGGACTTTCAGCATGTACTACGGGATAGGTGGTCTAAGGTTGGCTTACTCCTTGTTAATCCAATAAATTTTATCCTATCATAGCTACACCAATTAGCTTCCACTAGCTAACCCAGCAAAAAAAAAAAAAAACGGCCAAATACCCGCTTCACAACCCATATCCACCCCCCTGCCACATAACGAAACCACACTCAACCACCAGGGCACCTGTCACGGGCGCTCACTCGGCAGAGCCGAGTCCCGTACCAAGGCCTTTTCGCGGCCCGCCTCCAAGGAACGCCCAAGCCAAACCTCAAAACAATTTAAATCCCCGGCCATCCTCACATGTTTCTTGGGCTTCGTCGGTGTGGATCTAACGCCGTAGGGGCAGTAGGCCGGATCGGTGGCGCTCCCTTAGTGAGCTATAAATACATCTATTAAAGTCCGGATCCTCCACTCCCACTCTTTATTCCCCTCCTCCCCCTTACAAGGGAAATGGTCAAAGTTACGTGAATCATCCCAACCTTCCCCAGCTACTCCCGGGCTAGGCCCTGCTCGGATCCACGTAAATCTTCAGCAAACAATAAGGGCCATCCTCCGATATTCGATCTGTGACGGGGCTTCTCCTGAGGCCTCGCCCAAGGGGCCCCTCCTAATTTATGCTTGCCGACTGGTCGTGCTTGCACGATAAAGGCCCACACGTTGATGCCGTGACTCGGGAGCTTTTGGTAGATTTGTTTACCATGACTGGTGCTAGGAGTTTTATGTGTCCTGAGGGGAGGGTTAGGGATGTTATGTCCTCTATTATTAGGCCAGTAGGTGGTCGGGGAGTATGCTAGTGTCGACACCGGGGGTATCTTGCAGATACCAAGCTCTTGCTCCTAGACTTATGTACAAGGATCTGCGGTTAGTGGGTTAGATTATTCGGGGGGTTGGAGTTGTGGTATTAGTGGAGAAAACCTATTCTATACTAGCCAATCCCGGGCCCCTCCTGTAGAGTACTAGCAATGATTTTATAGAATAGGTTTTCTCGACATTAGTGTGGCGGTGGAGGGGGGGTTACCGTGGGGGTTATCGCATGTATTTGCCTGAGGTACCATTGCCGTTGCGGGAGCTAACGTGTGGGAGATTGGCGAGACCACAGTTTTGGCGCCGGCCTTTCTTTTCGCGTACCAGTATATGGTTTTTAAATAGTGCTTCCTCATTTTAGAGGTGGAAGCCTGGATGAAAAGAATACTGAGTGGCAAGCGGCTTGAAGTTGAATTTTTTGTATCGGGAATGGGTGCGGGAGTGGTCATGATGGGATGGTATTACTTCCCTACTCTATTGTGTGAGACGATTTTGTGAAAGTAAGATACCGTGTGATGGTTGGGCGTGTAGAACTAGTTAGTAGGCACCCAGAGTACCGGTATACCAGGGCAGGATACCAGGCGACCCTAGGATGATTTTCGGAGTTTGGGCTGGGATTGGTTATATTTGAATTATGCGCGGTTTCATTGGGGTGCTGCAGGCAATGATTGAGGTTGGTGTTGGTCAAGTAGACTACCGTAAATCGGGTTGTTCAGGATTTGTGGTCTACGCTGGTTTATTCTCGACAGTGTGGGTTCCGGGTCATGAATTCGCTTTCGGTTTCCTTCCTAATTTACTCTCCTGCTGGGACCATACCGTGGTCGTCCAGGGATAATAACATACCATCATCGCCCTCCGGATATCAATCCCGTAGGCATCCCGAACCCACCCATTTTCTCCGTTACCTTGCAGCATTATTCATTCATTCTCTCCCCGAATCACACCTTCCCCGGCGAGCCCACATTGAGGGACTGATGTCTACTCTACCGAAAAGCTGCGCCACCACCAGCCCCGTTGTGTCCCCGAGCCGGGAATCGGCACCCATTTCCCCTCTAACCTGCCCTTTCTAGGGCTACGGTGTGGTTGATGTTCCGGAAAGGGTGCCAATTCTTGGTGCAGAGACACGAGTGCCGCATCGGAGACTCCCGGCTGATCCAGGCAGGGACTCCATCGATCAACGCATCCCTCCATAAATCTGCCAGACCACCAACTCGAAGAGGATGAATTACCACGGTGCCGTAGCTCCCTCCTCATTTCTTGGACTCAATTGGCAGGCCAACTTTGCGATAGCAGCGAATCGGATTGTAGTGAACTCCATAAGCGCCTAGAATACCCACCAAAAAGCCCCAAATTCCAAATAGAACCAACCTAGGCCCTGCTTGAAAAAAGCTGCGGCAGCTCATCTTGATCTTTGTATTGTAGGAAATCGGATCATCTCTTTCTCATGCTAATACTCGGTATGTTTGCTTGCAAATGGCCGGCCGATGAGACACCGCTATGATATGATATATAGGTGTAATTCGTCGCCTCTCGCTGCTACGGCAGCTCATTCGCGTGCTCAGGTCCTGTATGGTGAGTATGGCATTGCTAGTCGTGATACTGTAGCGGTGCGTTGGCAAGTGGGGAGGAAGGAGACTATCGGTAGTCTGCCGGAGTTGGAAGGATCACAAAATACCGTGAGGAGCAAACGAAACAGAATTGAGCTTGCGGCGGAATCCCGCTACCCTAGCACTTTTCTCACAAGCAGGCAAGTGAGAGAGCGGGCGGGGTCCGTACCCTATCCTTATCCTTAACCTAACTGCTAGCTGGCTACTGTAGTATGATACACTCGAGTAATAGAAACCCCAAGGCCCCGCCAGTGAGGTCATAACCCCCCTCCCGCAAAAACCCCGGCATGGTATTGCGCTCCGAGTTATCACTCCTGAGCCCTCGCCTAATGAAACCTGAAGGGAAAACTGCATGAGGGTCGGTCAAATACCGTATCATATGTATTATATAGAGAGGGTGCAGTACATACTCGCACGACACTCGTACAATAGGGTTCACAGGTGATGGGGAGCTTTTAAATGGTACGGTGGCGTTCGTATAGCAGCCTACGAGTACTGTATAGATGGACTTTTTGCATTTCCATGGTACGATACTGGTATGGTATCATAGTAGGAGGGAAGCAAGGGGAAAGGCAGTTGGGGTATTGATAGCCTCGTGGACAAAGGGACGGGTAAGGTAATAGAATTGGTAGGTGCTGTGGATAGGTAGGCTGTGGAGGGGCGGAGGGAGGAAGGGAGGGAGGGAGTGTCCCGTGTTGCCTTACCAGCTATCAGACTTACTATGCGTCACCGCCGGTACTCTACTCTTGATATCTCGAATCTAGTTGGCTAGTTGGTTTCTTAAGGGCTTGATGTACCGGTATGTTTATTGCATTTTTCAAGCCTTTACCTCCCAGAGCAGCTGTGGAGGAAATTTTTTTACTCGGAACTGAGGTGTAATTCTGGAAGGTATGGGCCATGATCGCATGTGAGCGATTGAAATACTTGCTACTGTAGGGGTGCAATCCGCATGACGAGAAACTAGAAAGTAACTGGCTATGCTCGTTGGCAGATGTCCCGATAGCCAGGGCACATGAAAGCCTTCCTTCATTTCCTCTCCCTGCCTCCTCCCATCCATCGCGGACTAGACCCGGCTTAGGGGAGGGCTAAGGGAAGCATAGCAGTGTTAGCACTAGTACAGTACTGCGCTGAAGTACTCGTACAGTACGGGTACTTGAATAGTCGATCGTCTGGTGTGGACCTGACTGGAATACAGCAGTCCCTGGGGGTGGAGTGGGTGAAAGTGCTCGAGTGCCGGTATAGGTGGGGGAACGAGAGAGAGAGAGAAAAAGAAAAAAAATTCACCAGCGTGGCAGGCGAGGAAAGATTCGGCACCGCTAAGGAAGTGGCTTGCTCACAGCATACGCGAGTATAGTGTCGGTATGTACTGTATGTACCGTATTATATGTATGTATGTACCGTATGTCATGTACTGGATATAGATTGGATCGGATTGGTACCTGGGGGAGGCATGGCCATTCCTTAATTTACTCCCTTGCAGAAGGAATATTATTTTCATAGATCGCCTCCTCGCCGCGCCTACTGTGCTCACTTACAGTGAACACCGGGTGTGATATAAGAAAGAAGAGGCAATTTTTGTCGTATGGCAATTGGGTTTTGTAAAAGGCACATATTTGCACGCCCATACAGGAGCTAGCTGGACTACACTTGCACTCGCGCAGACGTCTACGCCGAGCCGCCCGGGTCTACTCTTTCCTTCATTGTGGCCGAAGGAAGGATGAGAGGGTCTAGATCAATATGGTGGTTTGCCCCCCAGGAGGGTATTGGTACCGGTACCGCACTGCTACAGACCCTGGCAGCTTGATGGGTGGGTGAGGTTGTTTGTTGAGTTACGAGTACTGTACATATAGCACGGTACCGGTACTTGCACGAATATGGCACGCGCAGATAGGGCTACAAGGGAGCAGGAAGTGAGGTGAGAGGAAGGAAAGAAGGAAGCAGAGAAGGGAAAGCTGGTGTGGACACAAGAGGGCGGCTTGCTGGCTGGCTGCTGGTCAACGTCACGTCAAACACGGTGCTGGTGTGCCTGTTGCTTGTGTTTGCACTTGATGGGTGACCTGGCCCTCTTTTTCTTTCTCTCTTTCTTTCTCTGTTGCTCGCAATATTGTTGGTTGTCGTTCATAGGCTCTGGAAGGCTGAGAGATGCATTTCCGTCTGACTCTTTTTGTTTTCTTTTGCTGGCTCCATCCCAGATCTTCACTTCCTTGTTTTTTATGACCCTCTCATGGCATGGCAGGCAGCAGGGGAATTCCCGTTTTTGTGGTACGGGGGCAAGGGAGAAAGGAAAAGAAAAGAAGGGAAAAGAAAAGAAAAAAACCGCACATATGGTACACTCTGAACTTTTTGCACTCCAGATGCCCCTCTTGAAATACTGATATCCACCCCACTACTCTCGTCCCAACTTCCCCCCCCCCCATCCATAGCGCATCTCGACATCTTCCTTCTCTTCTCTTCTCCACGGATACTAAAAGACACCCTAAAGCTTTATCTAGCACCTGGCTTTTTCCTCACTGGATCCCCCAGAGTGAGGGACCTTCCGTCTCCTTCCCACGTCGAATCAAGTGTGATTGGTTCTAGAATCCCCCACCCTTCCGGCTTGGCAGAGTGAAGGGGAAAAAGAAAAGCGTGAATTCCCATCAGACAGAACCAGAACAACAGCAAGCCAGTTATCAAAGGCATCACAGACGGAAACGAAGCCAACCGGCTAACATCCGTTCATCCAAGATATCATCTCATCGACTGCAAGTCCAGGCGATTTTAAAAGAAGAAGAAAAAAAATAGTCTTTTCTCTGTCGACCAGTGAATTTTTGACAATAATCTCCCCATCATATTCGTATTATCCCGGATCATTCCCGGCCAGACCATTCGCTCAGGTGCCACAAACGTATTTGGCTGGCTTTTGGTCAATTCAGACATTCATCCTCCCCGCATCGCGCCCAGCACTGGGGATATCCGAAATTTTTCGCTTTACCCACGAGATATATCTCGTTTCCTCACTGCACAGAGGTGGCCACTTCCAGCAGGAGCAGCAGCAGAAAACTGAAGATATGACCAACCTAGAGTCAGGTTGCTTATAACCGTCTTCTCCGAAAGGCCTTGGTTCCCATTATTGGATTTTTACTTAAACCATTACCTTCACCCCCTCCCCCTTCTCACCATCCATCCACCCACCCACCCATCTCGGTCTTTGGAGGAGAGAAGCGGAAACACTCCCTTCCATATAATAGATTGGAAGCCCCCCTCCGTTTCCATCTTTTGATTGTTATTCTGGTCCGGTGTATTTTGGACCCCGCTTCCTCTACCTGTGTTATATTTGAGCCGGTGGGGTTGTACGACCAGTGCTTGGCTTTTGCCGGCTTTTTCTCTTTGTTGTTTGAGGTGAGTGACAACAAATCAACTTTAGACCCGATGCCCTTGTCCAATTGGTCAGCTCTATTGCAACTTTTTTTTTCTTTTTTTCTTCTTTCCCCTACCCTTCCTGTTCGCATTTTTCACGCCCTTTCCCTATGTTATCTGCTTTTTCCTCATATTTTCCCTACTGCCGCTGCTGCGCTGCTCGTCTTCACTTCCCGGCTTTCCTGACGGTTGGTTAGTGGGTGACTGGCTGCCTGTGTTCTGGGGAGCCATTGTATGCGTTCGATCTGGCACAGATGACTTTTTTAAAAATTTGGTGAATGCTCAGTAATGATTGTTGAGGATAACAGGTTGTCTTTTTTTTAATTTTTATTTTACCTTTTCATTTGATTTATTCTTCCTTTCGAAACGAAAGGAAAAGGTTGCGATCGTCCACACGGTGCCACCTCCTCCTTCCCCGAGCTCCCAATTCCAAAACAAGGAGTTACTGGTATTGGCAAAGCGCCGTCGTTTGGCGGGGTTGCAAATAAGGTACTTGTAAGTCACTTGTTTTCTTTTTTAATATCTCTTCCCATCACCCCCCCCTCCGCCCCCTTTGTTTGACTGTTGCCCCCCCCTCCGCCCCGCCTCGCACTCTGTGAATATTGGGATTCGTTGTGAGTCGAAACACCGGCCAATATTTCGTTGGATTCTCCCTCCCTCAGGATCCCAACTTGCAAGCGGAGGAGAAAGAGGAAGCGGATTCATTTCCATCTATATATGACTCTCAGCTCACCTTGAACCTCTCACAGCTCACGCCTACAGCTACCCATCTCTTCGTCCTCGCGAACCCATCGCAATCTAGGCTCTATCTTATCTGCTTGTGTTTCTTGTGATCCAAGCAGGTGTATTGCCTCCACACCGGAGTCCTACAATGCCGTAAGTAAACAAATTTTTCTATAAACAATTCTCCGAAGTGGGCTATTGCGACCAAGTTAGAGACTTGGTCGAGTAGTTGATGCGGCAGTGGAGAGTCTCTTCGATGAGGTTGTCTGTTCGGGGTATTAATTACCTGTTGTGAAATTCGTACTTTGTTGTTTGTTGTTGTTTTCATGTGCTCATTTTCTCATGTATGTTGCAGTATCAACATTACAATCGATCATACTTCGACAACTCAAGGGTCGTCAGAATCTTCCATGTCAGAAGAAGAGGGCTCAAGTGGTGTCAATGTTCCGTATGGACATCATCCGCAACAGGCCCTGCCCTTTTACCCTCCTAATTCCCATCATTCACACCACCCTCGGACGGAATACTCAGATTCGTTTCAAGACTGGGAGGACCTACATGGCGAGGAGCTGGGGCCGTCGGATTCTGCGTCGCGACCACGAACAGCAAACCGACAGCCTGAACATCGTCCACGCCATGAATCACGCCGCTCACGACAGCACAGTCCCCCACACCACCAGGGGCCCGTCCCGCCGCCGCCCCACCACTCTTCACACGGTAGACATCACCAGCGACAGCCCGTTCCTTCTGCTCCACAAACCCTTTCTGACAGTGATTCCGAAGATCTTCATTACGCCCGACAACCCCAGTCTGCCGGCCCTTCATCTCCATGGGGATCTGGACCGGGTGCTTCACCAACCTATCCACCTGGGACAGGGCCATATCACGGTTACGATCGTGAACAGCATCCACCATCACAGCCCAGGGGCTACCAAAACCCGCTCGCCTTAGTTCCCGCCACCCCACCCGCACACCCGGGCCACCTCCCCAACCCTAATCCCTTACCAGGTGCACCGAACCCTCTTGTTGCCTTTGACCACAACAGATATCCTCCACACCATCAGGACCCGTACTCACGGCATCCTACTCAACCACCACCACCACCACCACCACATTCGGGCCACTACCCGGGCCATTCACCACCACATCCAGCATATCCTGGTCAGCCTCAACACTCTCCATACCCACCGGGCCACGGAAGTCACAGCGGCCGTCGTTCTGGTCCAATGTCGCCGTATAATCAATATGGACAGCCTCACGGCGCCGGATACCATACTTCTCACCACCAACAACACGGCCACCCGGGTCATCCAGGGCACCCGGGACACCCGGGACACCCAGGCCATCCAGGCCATCCATCTCATCCCGCACATCCTCAACACCCAACGCACGGCCAACCTCCAATGTCGAATGCCTTGACTCGTCATCAACCAGATCCCTATGGATACTACTCCAACAGCCCTTATAGTCCTTATGGCCCAAATCCGTATGGAGGTGGATACTTTACTTCCAGCGCTCATCCTCACCATTCCATGAACCAGATGGCGGCAATGAATTCAGTGATGATTATGGGACCACAGGGGTATCCTATTCCGTACCACATGGCGCCTCAACGCACCCCAAGTCCTGCCTCTCCTGTTGATGACAAACCGCCGGAGAAGACTGAGGAGGAGAAGCGCGAGGAGGAGAGATGGGCAAGATTGCAAGAGGAGAGGAAGCTCAGGCAGGAGATGATGGAGGAAGAGCGCAAATGGCATCAGGAGAAGTTGGACCGCGAGAGAAAGGCGGATGAAGAAGCAAGGGCTCGTGTAGAGGCCGAGGCCGCGGCTGAAAAAGCTGCAAAGGCCGAGGCTGCCGCTAGGAAGGCTGCCGAGGAGGCTGCTAGAGCAGAGGCAGAAGCTAAGGCTAAGGCTGATGCCGAAGCTGCCGCAAAGCTGGCTGCTGAGATCGCGGCTGCTGCAGAGAAAGCGCGTGAAGAAGCTACTAGGGAGGCCGAGGAGAAGGCTGCAGCTGCCATTGCTGCTGAGAGAGCTAAAGTTGAGGCTGACGCTAAGGCCAAGGCCAAGATCAAGCCGAAGCCAGTCAAATTCAGAGATGCCGTCGGCCGAAAATTCTCGTTCCCATTCGAGCTTTGCAGGAAGTGGAGTGTATGTTTGCCCCTCACATCGTCTGATACCATTGTACTAACCCTCTACAGGGCATGGAAGAACTCATCAAACAAGCATTCTTGCACGTCGAGGTCATTGGTCAACATGTTATCGACGGCCATTATGACCTCCACGGCCCTGATGGCGAGATCATCCTACCGCAGGTTTGGGAGTCGGTGATTGAGCCGGATTGGAGCATCACAATGCACATGTGGCCTATGCCCGAACCGGAGCCGGAGCCACCAGCGCCTCCCCCACCCCCGCCCCCACCTGCCGAGCCAGACCCGGCACCGGCTCCTGAGCCCATTCCTGCACCGGCGCCGACTCCTCCACCACCCCCACCCCCACCCCCACCCCCTCCCCCAGTTGAGCCCGAGCCTATTCCTGCACCTGAGCCTGCACCTGCACCTGCACCCGCGCCTCCTCCACCACCGCCTGCTGTTGAGGTGGTCGTTGTCGAGCCAGCCCCGGAGATCAGAGAAGCCGTGCCAGAACCGGCGTACCATCCCCCGCCCCCTCTGCCCCAGGTACTCGCTCTCGCGCCGGACCCCCCACGCCCGAAGCCCGTCCCGAGCATTCCGCCGTTGCTGATGTGGACTGCTGGCCGGTACGGGTCTAAGAAGGGGCGTCGTTAGAGGTGGTCCATTTTTACTAGCTCTTTTACCGTAAGCTTGGTCCGAGGAGCAGTTTCAGGGTACTAAATGTGCAATTTCTATCTCTTCCTTTCCTCTCTTGTTTTTTTACATACCCCACTTCACCTTCAATTTCGCTTCTTTCTATTTCCATCTTAGTCTATACCGTATTTCCTGCCTTTCCGTTTTTTCATTTCTTTTCATTCCGGGGGAAAAACAGCATTGGATGGGACAGACGGAGGCAGACAGGCAGGAACGCGAATAAAAGAGGCGTTTTTCCTATATCATGTTATGTGCTAACGGGTCGGAATGAAGGTGGAGTTTTCGGTCTGGCTTTTTCTCTTCCTTCCTATTTCTAATTGTACTGTATTTTAACGTTTGTGGAACCCTTTTCATGACGGTGGGGGTTATGTTGTTATGTTATGTTATGATGTAGGCTAGGCAAGGTTTGGGTAATGTCTGTGTGTAGTCTTCCTTTTGCAAAACGAAGTTCATTGCTGGGGTGGTATTTTTTATAATAGTTTTATTACACCGCGGGGTATGGCGCGTGAGTGATGTGCTCTGGGGGCACCACCTAAGCTATTTGGGAGCTGGTATCGTAGGGAAATGCCGGGTGGTAGAAGGGGATGAGGCTTCCCATTTCTCACGGTTTCCTTATTTATTTATTGTGTTCTGTGACACTCTAGTTGTTATAGTTATAAGGCAAAAAGTTCTGGCAACGCTCATCCACGTTTGACTTAGCAATATTATGAAAAATAAGCAGCAGCAGCCGCCCTGCCCACTCTATATCTATCTACTGTGTAGAGATAATAATCCAACTTAATATCAGTTAAGATGATTTCCAATCATCCTTATTATAGGGCAAAAAGCTCGTCCCAAGAGGTCCTCTAGTAAAGAGGGATGGGTGTCGGGCTCAGTAATGTTTCAAGTGATATTACTACCTGCTATAATTGTTGGCTACTCGGGGCTGGCAGACTAGATCGATCATTAGTATACCACCCGAGGGCGATACTGTCTTGAAAAGGCATCCTAGATCTATCATACTACAAGCATAAGCTGTGGTTCGGATACAATAATGGAGGATAGTATGGGGGAAGGTTACAGAACCGGATATTTACTACATTCAGACAGATTAATTTATACTCTTCTAGTTGATTTAAGTTTATAGAAAGCCTAGCAGTAGGAATTGGCCTAGATTTCACTTGCAGCTGTCTATATGAAAAGGTAGTTAGTATAGACTGTAAAAAGATTTTTTTTTGAAGAGCTGGGAACTGCCTGGAGGGCTAACAGGTGTGTGAGGATATGGTATGCAAAACATAAAGAGTGTGAGAGAAAGTGGTATGGTAGAGTTTAAAGGCTTGATGTTGATAAAAGATAAATGTCTGGCTACAAGTTCAGTATTATAGAGCAACCTAACAGTGTCCTTTCCTCACACTGTAACATACTATACTTGACTTTACACTATACTTGCTCTTATCAACTAACTGATGGGTAGGGAAAATAGGAGGATAGCTGGCTGTTATAATAATAATAATAATATTATACAATTTAGCATTATTTTCCCTTTCTCCTCTCCTTCCTTCCTTAACTCAACTTCTACGATTTCTTCAATCTGTAGCACCTTCCTACTCCTACACTATGGCTATCCTCTTCCACAAAATACTCCAATCTTCCTTAGTTATTAATCGGCCTTGGGTTCTGGCTTTATTCCAAATCTTATAAATTGCGGCAGAGAATGCCAATCCCTCATTCTAAACTCTAATTTGCTTCGCAGGTCGCAGATCTGAGAATATAACTTACCCTCTAGCTATCGGAAATTGCCTTTGCCAGTGTGCGACTTTAGAATCTCTTACGGTATGATGCTCTATCCCTTGTCCAGTACACCTTCGCGGGAATATTTTTGCGCACCCTCCACGGATAGTGACCGCTTATGTGGCTAGACAGAGTGCTTGGTATTACCTCTTTTGCGTAGGTGCGTAGCCTACTACTAAGATCTAATATCCTCAAAACTAGATTTTTCGTATGGGCTTCAGAATTTACTTGCCCTCATCAGCAAAAATAATACCTTGCGTTCCGTGCGTTCCGTGCGTCTGACGCACCTGACGCCGGAACGCTAATCGCGAATCAGGACGCAACGTCGGATCGACGTTGCGTCCTGACTTTGCGTTACTTG
>Ga0307513_10000779_pt1 | contig 46229 bp, 62 predicted proteins | sample 15_EM_MG_FD_202174 | JGI IMG/M metagenome (GOLD analysis project Ga0307513, IMG submission 202174) | Populus trichocarpa ectomycorrhiza microbial communities from riparian zone in the Pacific Northwest, United States - 15_EM | ecosystem: Host-associated > Plants > Roots > Unclassified | place...
TAATTTTCCAAGGACTTTCTTGCGGGCGTTTATGTGTCACGCGTTACTCTTCCCGGTGCAAAAGATGGCTGAAGGTCACACCCGTCACGTTACGTCATTGGTCGAATCTGCATGTCGCCAACCTTATATTCGGGGGTCCTACGGATACGCCGACGGATTTTAAATCGTCAAGAGCACGTGGTTACATAGAGATACCGATGGGTATCGTTCGCGTAGCTGCCAACTATTTGATTGACACCCTTGCACTGCGTTCACGATTCAAATGCCCATGGCCTTGCCGCACAGCGCCGTTGGCGTGGTATATGACTAGGACACCCTCCATTTGAGGGTCGTCCACTCTTTGCCCATACTGCCCTCCCACCGGTTCCAGGATAGCTATGTCGGGAGCCCAACCACATCAGGGTGAGTTCTAACTCCAACGAGCATGAGTGCGACAACTGACGAGCACAAGTCTCTGAGCTTGCTGATATCGGGATTGAGCCACGACTAATCCCCCACATCATCGCCGTCGAATCAGGAGTCCAGCGACGAACGAACGATTCCGACGGTTCCGACGCCCTCCCCAAGGAAGACGCGCAGACCATTGTAGACATACTCGACGAGGTAAACCTCTCTTGTCGAACCTACCCACGTGCTAAAGCCTCCGACCAGGCACTGTTGGTGAAACCAGATCAGTCGAGGGACCGGTGGATCAGAATCCTGTGCGAGTTTTCGCGTTTACATGGTGTCCGACCTAGATCATACTCCCTATCCGGAGTTTCGTTGAGCGGCGAGAAGGCACACAAGACTGCAGGATCTGTAGAGGTTTGGAAGGGGAAACAGGGCACAAACCGGGTTTGTGTGAAGAGTTTTCAGCTGCTGGGCCCGGAAACAGAGAGGATCAAGCAGGTATGTAAGTGTTCCCCATTGCGGCGGGGGATAGGCTAAACCCGATGTTTATCAGGAATTCTACCGCGAGATCGTACGATGGAAGTACATCTCGCACCCGAATATAATCCCCTTCCTCGGGGTCTTGGAGGGGTTACCCGGCCTTCCCAGGTTTTGTATTATCAGTCCTTGGCTAGAAAAGGGGGATATCGTCGAATACACCAAGAAAAATCAAGACGCAAACCGATTCGAGTTGGTGAGCCGCTACCAGAATTGAGAGTGAAAACCCTCTGATTTAGTACGTCCCCCACAGCTTGCACAAACCGCCCGTGGTCTGGATCACCTCCATTCACTGGATATCAAGCACGGTGGTATTCATCCAGTGGGTGGTAGAGGTTGTCAGAGACAAACACAAACTGATTCTGGATCTAGGGAAACATTCTTATCAATAGGGAGGGTGATGTCTGCCTCGCGGACATTGGACTCATGACAATCATGACCAGTTCTGCTGCCGTGCGATCGTCAGCCCTAACCGGCGCTAAGCCCGGCTGTGCTCGCTATATGGCTCCAGAACTACTGAAATTCTCAGTACTTGGATCTGGAGAAGAGTGCAGACCCTCGAAGGAGAGTGACGTATACTCCCTCGGGATGGCCGCCTTCCAGGTACATTCTTCTTTCATTATGATTCGCTTCACTGGCCAATACCTCATCCCCTGGTTAGGTTCTCTCGGGGGTCTTGCCGTACGATGGCATACAGAAGGAACCTCTTATAGCCCTCGAGATTACACAAGGCCGGCGACCCCTTCGCCCGCAAACCGATCATCAATGGCTACCTGATCCGATCTGGAAAGCCATTCAGCGATGCTGGGATGACGCCTCGCAGTCCCGACCTTCCGTTGGTTCACTGTTTCAAACATTCGCGAAGTCATCCAGTCTGCTTGTGCGAGACGGTAACGGTCCACTTTCCCCACTCACCCTGGGCGGATCTACACGAGACAGAGAAAACAATGCTTCAGAAAGGAGCGGGTCGCTTGGACGGATGAAGGGCATATGGTATTACTGCACCTGTCGCTGTTGTTACGAGTGATCCACTCCATCCAGCAGAAGCCAGCCACGGCTCATCAACGGGTTGCCATTCTCTATTACACCTACAACGCTTGTCACGAATAACCACCAGTCGCGGTCCCAGGCGTAGTTGTACCCATCTTACGTCCAGTTTCTCACATGTGTAAGGAAGCCTTCTATTGTAGTTCTGTTCTGCTGTAGCTTTAACGAATGAACCGGCATTGATTACCAGGTTCATCTGCGGAGTCTCCACCATAGGTAAAAACAAAGACCCGGTACCGATGCATATCGTCTCCTGCCGCCGGGAGATCCGATTGGAGATTTTGACCCATTTTGGTGTATTTTGGGCCCCATGAGCCGAGGGGAACCTTGTATCTGAAATTACGATGAGGTTACGATGAATGCACCTTCCCGGTTTGTCCAAGGTTGTAAGGATTAGTGGATAGCACGTGCACTTTGAAGCTTGAAGCTTGAAGGGGGAGCCTTGTACCCATCACTCATGACACTGTCGAAACGAGTTCGGTCAAGGATTGGAACTCATAATGCGCGCCATCGCGCCGTATCTGGAATTTACCACAGCTGGGTTGGGTCCCAGATGCAATACGATCACCGTCAGCCCCCGCGACGATATCGAGCGGGTTTACCCAGTTCGCGAGCGTCGGGGAGGTTATGGAACATATTGATTTTGAATCACTGCCATAGTGACTCGCCCGTTCGGTCGGTCCCCATATGCTGGAACCCGCCAACAAGAGATTGATTATGCCAGTTCTGCTTGGGGTTCGATGTGCACGCTTCCGAGTACTCCGACTCTGAACACGCTCATACTCCTATCACTCTCGACCGGTTAGCTACGATTGAGATGTGAACGCGGCTCGATCAGCAAACCAGAGCTGTGAGGAATGCAAGCCATTCTTTGGGCGGGCCATCCCACCTTCGTCGTCCCAATGCCGTTCAAAATTGGCTATGTCGTTTCCCTCCATCGTGCCGTCGGGGGTGGGAATCTCACATATGTTATTATATGGAGTATCATGCGAGGACGGTGACCCAGGATCCCCCATCAACGCCGGTACCTTGGCCAAGGCGAACTCATCACCAGTAAGCACGCCTCCCCGTATTGTCCGATGCGGTTGAATTGTAGAAATACTCGCTCTAGGGATTTTACCCTTTGAAACCGATCTTATCTTACCATTATGTACAAAAACTTTGTAAATATAGTATTATTACCCCCAGTGCTAGCGATTTAGTCGCTTCTTGATGGTCGTCGCCGTTCTTGCGAGGAAGCCCACAGGGGCTGATGGGTTACGCGACAATCCACGTAAGACGTTCAGCACCTCTGAAACCCCCGGGCGAAGGTGAGGTTCCTGGTTCCAACAGCGTTGCATTATCTTCCACAATTTGTCTGAGCACATCGGATGGACCGGTCGTGGTGGGCGATCTCCTTGCATTATAGCTAAACCCGCCATACTGGGTTTGTTGGCACCAAACGGGACTGCACCGGTGAAAACCTGCATTGAGACGAAACGACGGTTAGAACAAGGTCGACGCGCACCAACCGGTCTACACCGCACCTCGACCATGACCATCGCGAACGAAAAAACATCCGCTTCCTTGCTATACGTTCCACGGTCATTCAAAATCTCTGGTGCCGTCCATTGTACAGTTTGATCGTCGACGAAGGCTCGTTTGGAATCTGGGTCTCGGGGCATCGTGGCGAGACCAAAGTCAGTGATTTGCACCTGGCCAGAGTCGTCCACAAGAATGTTCGGCTATACGGTTGTCAAATCAATTGCAGTGCCGGATCATGAACTATCACGCACAACCCCCAGATTTCCGTGAACCACATCATTAGAGTGGAGGTATTCGAGACCGTTGGCAACGTCGCAAAGCTTGTAAGCGGTAAGCACGTCAGCTACCCGACGCAAGAAGGACACCTACAATACCGAGATGGTCTGCCCCTGGGTTATTCTTGATGTACTCCGTCAAGTTTCTGCCCGGGATCCAACCCGAGACTAGCTGGGGGGAAGGAGTGATAGTAATACCTCGGAGGGGGACAATATTTGGATGGTTCAAGTATTTCCATGTTACAACTTCTTCGTAGAAATCCTGTAGGTTTTTCCAGTGTTGGTGAGTGAGAGAAAGTGATGATGTGGATAACACACCTTCGTAAGGCCCTGCCTTGCTGTGTCAGGGGACACAAACAGTTTCTTTACTCGAACCTCTGAACCATTGATAAATCCTTTGTGGACGTTACCACAGTATCCCCAAACAGTCGGCTGGTCATCAATGCATAGAGTGAGGCCCGGAAGGGTGTAGGACCATGGCAACGTCCGCCAGGTGCCGCATATCTTTCTGAGTTCACGTAGGTGTGCCAGGAATACGGGGCTGGTAGCATCAATTTTACTGAGAACCTACACCAAAGTTGAGCATAGAGGGGGTCAAGATGATGTAGAGACCTACATTTTCAAGATAGTCCATAAGCGGCACTGGGTCCTCATCTAGGGGGGTTTGAGTGTATTGCGACAGCTTGTTGCCATCGAGCGGGGGAGAGGTGTACTGCCTATACTGCTTGGATGATAGATTACCGTTCGCAGACTCCCAAAATGAAGCTTCTCTACGGGTCGAATTGGGATCGCCGCCACCCTTGCCGTCGGTATCAGACCGTGGCCTTCTGAAAACGAGCGGTCGAATGTAAACTGACCTGATCAGGGCTGGGGATAGATGATTGCGAGCTAATCTCCGGCACCTTGAGGCTCCCAGTACGACCCGGGTTACTCTCATCTTCAATGTCTTCAGACGCAATAGCCAACCGTGCCGATCCGACACCCGGAGAAGAATTGTTACCAGTGCGACGTTGAAGAACTGAGGAGGAGAGTTGGCGTAAGGGTGTGATGGTTGTCATCGCCAGTTAGCAACCTTCAATAATCATCCGATTAGGGCGGAACTAACCCTCACGACCTGTCGTCGGACCTGACGCACTGCTAGGACGACTATCTGATGGAACTGAGGACTGGTTCCCGCCTTGTATGACCAACCAATTTGCTGAACGAGGAGGATTGGAGGTGAGGCGGGGGTTTTAGATAGAATGATAAAACGTACAAAAACCACTTGCTGTTGAACTCAACTCATCACCCATGCCAGGGGGTGGCCGCGAGACCCGCTCCAAACACTCAAACACGGCTTCTATGGGAGGGCGTCTTTCTGGACGAGCCACCCAACACAACTTCAGTGTTTTCCACAGCTCATCCGTGAACCATACACTTCCTAGTGGTCTCTTTGGGCGTTCGCCACTGGTGACTTTCCATACGATAGCTGCGTCACGAAACGATGCGAAGGGAAATTTCCCGCTGAGAACTTCATATATAACCATTCCCAAGGCGTAGCAATCCGATTCCTTTGTCAGTCGACTGTCCGGCAGACCGAACTGGTCTGGGTCGAACAGCTCGGGGCTCATCCACTGTGCCGTCCCACCACCCGTGGAGGAAATTGAGACCGTAGGGTTCAAAGGGTCCGAAACGACGGTGGTGAGTCCGAAGTCTGCCAGGCGAGCACGGCAATCGCTATCAATGAGAATGTTGGCCTTGTTAAAAAATCTGGTCAGGGCAGATGGGCGACCGGCATTCGAAGAGCCATACCCCTTTCAAATCCCCGTGTATCATCCCTTCCCCATGCATATATATCAACCCCCTAACGACATCTTTCAGCTATAAGAGTCAGGCGGTTATCAGCGGAGAGTAAGGCCGGGGGTAGAATTAGATTCCTACAAGCTCATACCGGTTCGCATCCTGATGCGCCTCGATGAACTCGTTGATGTTTCCGTTGATCATCCACTCCGATACCATCACAAATTGACAATTCGCCATTGTCGCTCCCAACAACGACAGCACATTCGGGTGGTGGAGGAGTTTCCACGTTACAGCCTCCTTGCAGAACCTCTGCACAGTCACAATTAGCTTATCTATACATATTTTCACAGAACCACTCTGAAAACCCACCCTCGCAATCTTGTCAAGTTTGCTCGCCGGGAATATCCTCAGAACCTTGACCGCAACATCGCGTCCTTGATGTTCGCCCATCCACACGTCAGCGGACCCACCCCTGTACGGTGTGGTTCCCGACCGGTTGTAGGAAAATGAGATTTGGAGTGATCTCGGGAGCAAACCCTGGCGACCGCATATCCTGCGCAGAGCCCTCAGGCATTCCTTTTGTTGTGGTTGTGGGAGGCTATACGACGCCTAATTAGCGGGGCTCAAGGGTTTGAGTCGAAGTCAATCAAGGTATTATGCTGAGAAAGAGTGAGGGCACCTCGTCTATCACATCGATAAAGACCTGAGCGTCATCCTCACGGAGACCTTTGACCACCTGAATCTCATCGTCGTCCGAGAAAATATTCGTAACCAGCGAGACATGCTCATCTGTAGCACGGGGGCGACCAATCAAGCGTCTCCATGCCGGAATGTCACTAGACGTGACAACCTAGTCAGACAAACAAATGGGTGATTCCAGAGCTAAAACCCACAAGCCGCGCAAAACCTCCAACACTTCTGACACCCGTGGGCGGAGGTGAGCTTCTTGATCCCAGCAGTGTCGGGTCAATTCCCACAACCGATCTGTGAAAGTTCGGTCGGTCGGTCGCGGCGGGCGCCTCCCCTCCAGTATGGACAACAAAGCCTCGGCAGGTGGGCTATCTACGAATGGAACTGCGCCGGTGAATATCTGTGTAGACGCAGAACCAAATCAGCCCAGAGGTCAACGCGCGGATCATCCATAAATACCTCGATCGCGACCATCGCCAACGAGAAGACATCCCCTTCCTTGCTGTATGTACCCCACCCACCCAAAACCTCTGGAGCGATCCACCGTACACTGCCAGCACACTCGTCCGCAGCGCTCCATACAGAGTCCGGGTATTGAGTAACCATGGCAAGGCCAGGATTTGTGATCAGTGCGCGACCGTTGATATTCACAAGGACGTTTGGCTAGGTGGGCCTCAGCACGATGGTTCAACGGTGTCAGAACAATTCCGTACCCCCTTGAGACCTCCATGAACTACGTTACAGGAGTGGAGGTAGTTAAGCCCCTCAGCAACGTCATACAACTGGTGATGAGCTCAGCACCGAGTCGTGCAACGCAGTAGGGAGAATACCTACGAGTCCAAGTCTGTCCGCGTCCGCGTGGCCCACGATGTACCCCACGAGGTCCCCGCAAGGCATCCAGTCCGAAATGAGTTGGGGAGGGTCAATAGTGGCGCCCAGAAGGGGGACAATATTTGGGTGGTTCAATCGTTTCCATATCACAGCTAATTGAATGAAGGCCTATTGGTTTCGTCAGCACTGGAGGATGGAAGATACAGTGCGGTCGCCGATATACCTTCTTGGCCCTCCGCGGATCTTCGTTGGAATATACCCGGACACCTTTTACGCGGACCTTTCCATCATTGAGCATCCCTTCTTGCGCGTAACCAGGATCTACCGATGGGCCAATCTGAAGGGGGACTGGAATCGTGGATGATTTTGGCAGCGTCTCACGAGCGCCGCATATCCTTCTGAGTTCATGTAGGGATATCCGGAACGCATGAGTCATAGGATCGAAATGATCAAGAACCTACGATGACAGTGAACAGGGAGTGGGGGAGAGCGATTTGGAGACTTACGCCATCTAGGTACTCAACGAGCCGCACCAAATCATCATCCCGAAGGTGTGGAACGCATTCTCGATATTCTTTCCCACTGATGATGTCGCGGAGTTGATTATAAAACTGGGGCGAAGACTTTTCGAGGTCGTAGAGTTGTTGTAGAGGATTGGGCAAAGTCATTGAGAGTGTGTGCTTGCGGAGAGAGATGAACAGGTCGCTCGTGGCCGCTGAGAACGCAGTGGACCCCTTGCCTTGCCTGATCTTCGAGGCTCCTACTAGATTCGGTGTCTCGCGGTCTGTGACATGGTTTGGTCATGACTGACCCCATCGCAAACTGAAGCAGGCCGTCCGACGATCGACTTGAAAAGTGAAGGGGTCAACCGAGGTCGAGTTTCGGAATCCGCCAGATCTGCCGAGCTGCCGAAACTCCGCTTCGCCATACGACCCAGTGAGGATTCGGGAACTTGGGATCTGGGGTGCGGAGAAACCGTTCCACTCCGGATGCGAGACGCAGGATCCCCGAACATCAAATCGAAACAATGCCCGTCGTAACCTGAGTTGCGTGAGGTGGTCCGAGTACCAACCATATATTGAGTAAGATTTACGCAAGGGTATATTCCGATTCGTATGACCACTCTGTGAGGACTGCTGTTTCCCGGTGCCCCACCCACCCAACCAAGCAGCGGACTTGACGAACCACCCGGTTCACTCAGGTTTATGCCAACCGAATATAGGAGGAGCGTGCACGGCATCGGGGGGGGGGGGGAAATCAGTTGTGACGCCCACTCCACGTCTCTCATCCTCTCCGTGAGCGTGGCAATATCGCCAAGCAGGTGTTCAAAGGTGTGAACTACGGGATAAAAAGGAACTAGAGCCTGTCGGACCAGTGTTTCCGCCCGGGCAAGAGTTGCATGAAGGGTCAGGACAAACGTACGTGCTGAACTTGAGATGCGTGAGTCTGTCTCTTCGTCGTCCTTTTGTCAACGGATCGCTTGTCACGATCGAGGTATCGACAGTATCAGCACGCAAACGTCTTTGGTTGTTGCAAGCATTCACGGTGGCGTAGTGAACAGGTTGTGGAGGGCCTCAAACTATCGTTGAGAATGAAGGACCAGCCATCGGGCTTCCTTGCTTACTGAGTTGTAGACAGTGTATGAACTCTGGCGTTATTACATCATCGGGATTGCCGGAAACCGAGGAACTAGTCAAGGAATTTAGGGAGGCGGGACTGGGTGGGAGTCTCGAATGGCTCGACCGACCGAGGGGAGGAGCGGGATCAAAAAGGGGATCTGATAGGTGACGTTGATATGTGACACGGCGCGGCAGCGTTGTTTATCATGGCCCGTCCCTCCTTCCGAACACCCCGCTCGGGACCCAGACTACGGGACACATAAGAAAAGGAGCCGAGATCCTAAATGCCGATCAACACCTGGTGCTCGTGGAAAGAGAATTGCACAACCAGGTGATGAGGCGGGAGTAACTCCCCGTCTTTGGTGGCGACTTGGGAGCGAGTCCACGTCCGAATAGGTCAATGAAAGCATTCACATACGGCGAATCGTCCTGGAGAGCAGAGAAAATATTGTCGCTCCTGGCCGGAGTTGATGGGAAGTTCTTCATATGTAGATGGCTTCTAAGTCGGACGCAATGTCTGGGGGATCATATGAGAGAGGATCGCCCTGTAACACAAAAAGTAAGAGGGATGACGTCCTCGCGGCGTCTTGCTTAGGCGAGCTCGGTAATTGAATACCATGCGCATGAAAGAGGGGGTTTCAGTTAATTTGCGAATAGGAGACATTGCTATGAATAGTTGTGTAGACCAGAGCTACTAATCGATGGCTGCAGTTAACGAGGCGGAATGAGAATTGATTCTTTTGCTTCTGGAAAGGGAAGGGCGCCATCAAACTGATGGAAATGAGCGGTTATCGAAGCGGGGGGTCTGACGTAGGCGAAGCCACACTGTAAAACTTTAAACACATCGCGAAAACCGGTGGTAATCAAAGTAGAATAAGGAGCTTGAGGTGTAGGCGGGGTGGGGGCATACAAAGTTGGGGACAAAGCGAGGGACGTGAGCCTTCGTGTGTTTGTGCGACACGGCGGCGATGACGTGGTCCATTGAACGTTTCGTGCGTGGAGTGGTACGGTGAGGGGAGCACCAATGCGAGTGGACAGGGGAATGCGTCGACGGAAACTAGAGGCCGAGTTACGGCGGCGGCGCGGAAGACCGCCCAAAGAGTGGAATAGAGGACTGACTGTTTGGGACCTGTTGCGATGACTGATCTCGTCGAAGGTCTTACTAGTTATCCCCACGACCGTAAGGAAGGGGGTCTTGTTGCTTTAGTTCTGGGCTTCAGTGGGAAAACAGATTGGGCGGTCGGAGCGGCAGTTCAGCTCTGCTCACATATGAGTGGCGATCATCTCGTTCGGGTCTAGTTCCAACGACCTGGATTGGGCTTCGATGAAAACCGGACGGCTCGCGAAGGCAAGGTATGAACACTCGGCCGAACCTGTGTGGGTCAGAGCTGGTCTGCCCTCTGAACTCGAGCCTGGATTCCAGCCAATATGCGCCCAGGGCATATATCCTCTTACTTAGTACCCCCGACCCAGGCATTGGTCACGTGGCAGAATGTCCGACGCATCGGCGGGTCTGCGGAATTCGCTCATCGATCATCCTGCTTTTGATTGACATGACCGCCTCGTGGATTGGGTGAGGCCTCTGATACATATACCCTCCTACTTCCCCACCATTCATGACTCCAGTCAAGAGCTCTTCCCATGCCTCCCCACAATCTCTTGAATCAACTCCGCGGCCTCGATCCGTCTTCCTCCACGTTCCGCGATCAAGTCAGCAACATACTTTACGGGGAGGAGTATAAACGATGGATGCCCAACATTCAAGGCGATGATCTGGCGGGGCTGGTCGACTATCTGGATAAGGTACGCCACCCTGTCTTACTTGTTCGTTCCCCGCTCAACCTACGGCAGGCTCTCGAAATCCTCGACCCCACCAGTCCTGCCTTCCGGAAGTGTCTGCAGGAACTGAGGCACATATGCGGCGCCAGAACGATACTTCCAAGATCAAGCGCGGTTTTTTCTCAGGTCTTGACTGTCGGGGAGCTTCCTGTCGCCTCAGGAGGTTCTGGCGATCTGTACAATGGGTTCCTCAATGGATCGATGGTTTGCGTCAAACGTATTAGGGTATGCTCCAAAGATGGTCCTCAGAAAGCTACAAAAGTACAGTATTGGCGCCATTACGTTCCCTGTCGGCTGCTGCTGACGAGATTCAGGCTTTCTACCAGGAGGTTGTAGTGTGGAAGCACTTGGAACACGAAAATATTGTCCCACTCCTCGGCATCACCTCCACCCCTCTCCAGCTTATTTCGGAATGGATGCCCGGTGGAGACCTGACGGAATACATTAACAAAAACTCCGATGCAGACAGACTTGGCCTTGTAGGTGTCCCCCACCGCGTTTGACCTCACGCTTACTCCTGCATCCAGCTATCTGGTGTCGCTGGCGGTCTTCACTACCTCCACTCGCGCGATATAGTCCATGGTGGTCTCAAGGGAGTATGTGAATAATATAACTCCTGTCCCATGACGTTCCTGACACGTGTCAAGCACAATATCCTCGTGGATGGTGCCGGTCACGCACGAATCACGGATTTTGGTCTTGCCACAGTCACTCGAAACCTAGATTCAGTACGAGACACCTCAGGTGATTGGGATCACGGCACGCGATGGACTCCGCCAGAGATCCTGAAAGGGGAGGGCACATACAGCAAGGAAGCAGATATTTTCTCCTTTGCAATGGTCATTATCGAGGTGCATTACGAGTAGGTTATTCGCACCGGCCCTCGGCTTACTGTCATCTCGTATTACCACAGGTATTTACCGGCGCAGTTCCGTTCAACGATCGCACACATGTGGCGGCTGTGGCGGCAGTAATGGGTGGCAAGCGCCCGCCCCGACCGACTCATCCAACTTTCACAGACGAGTTGTGGGCATTGATGAGACGCTGTTGGCACCAGGATCCTCGTTTGCGCCCACGGGTTTCGGAGGTATTGAAGAGTCTACGTGGTTCGTGTGCTCCTTTATTAGAAATCATACATTCGTTGGTTTCATTGCTTTCTCGTGTGTAGCCCCCCCCTCGCCCATAAAACGCCTCACTCGAAAGCTTGGTTACGCTCCAACTGTGAAACAAGCACAACAGGAGCCACCTACCAACAATGATTTGGGAGACGCGTTGGGTGTGTACACCCACCAGATTTGATTGCGACTCAACCCATCACAAGTCCTGATGACTTACCGCTCAGACTCTCCAGCATGGAAAAGATTGCTCAATAAGACGCTCACTGCGCCTGAACGTGTCTCTCTTATTACCACGATCTTCTCGGACAATAATCAAACCGAGATACCCAGACACCTCTCTCTGGACGACGCCCAGACTTTTGTCAATATGATGGACGAGGTGATGAATAGTCTCGCACCACAGATCCGCAGGAAGTTTCTGTATGCAGTATACAGCATCTGCGACCACCAGGCCCTGGTTCCGCAGTCACTGAAAATTCCACTTTGTTATGACCCGAGCGAGCGACCGGTATGCTACGGCGGATTTGCGGATGTGTGGAAGGGCCAATATCGTGGAAGGGAGGTCGCAGCCAAAGTTCTGAGGGTACACATAAAGAGTGACCTTAGACGGATTCGAAGAGTGGGTCGCTTGCGGTATTCCTCAACTTGTCATGTGTATTAGCAACTGACAAAGCCTCGTAGGACTTCTGTAAGGAGGTTGTGGGGTGGAGGTCCCTCCGCCATCCAAGTGTGATACCGCTGTTGGGCGTGACGACGATCGGTGATCGACTCGTAATGGTAACGGAGTGGATGGTAAATGGTAACATCAACGGGTTTTTGAAGATGAATCCTGACGCGGATCGACTGGAACTCGTGTGTCTTTTTTGTTCGAGGTCCTTTCCCTCGCTTTCCATTGACGATCGTGTGTTTGCTGCAGTTGAGAGACGTTACCAAGGGATTGATTTATATGCATGATGAGGAGATAATTCATGGTAATCTCAAAGGAGTACGTTTCTAGACCTGTTGCCAGCTTCCTGCTTACCCCTTACCGACCCCAAGACGAATATCCTGATCAATAACAATGGTCATGCCTGTTTAACGGACTTCAGCCTACCTACGATGACCTCAGACCAATCCACTGTGGTAACATCATTTATGCAGGGCGGTACGATTCAGTGGATGGGCCCGGAACTCTTCTACCCGCAACGCTTCGGCTTGAGGGATGATCGCCCAACGGAGGAATCGGATTGTTATGCAATGGGGATGGTGATATATGAGGTTCTCAGTGGGCAGATACCATTTTCCCCATCTATTCTGTTCACTGTCATTAGGAAGGTTCTGGGGGGTCGATATCCTGTGAGACCTCAAGGGAATGAAGGGAAACTGTTCACGGATGCGATATGGAGACTATTGGAACTCTGCTGGGGACATCGACCGAGCGACCGACCAAGCGCAAGAGCTATACTTTTGTGTTTAGAAGGGAATCCCCTTTCCGCATGGCCATCTTCTAATACGGACGGTGGTGACCGGCTGGATGCCACATTGAGCGATTCCGGTGCGCATTCCCGCTCCACCTCAACCCCACCTTTGATTATCCTTACGGTGCGCTAGGTTCATTCTCGTTATGGCCAGCGAAGAAAGGGAAGGAGGCCGAAAGAGGAGTCATTGACATTTTGGACAGGGTACCCTCTCTCCCTCGACTCCGACTCCCCTCTATTGAACTTGCTGTAGGCCCTAGATTGTCTGTACCCCACGAGTGCCGCCTTCAGAATAACCTTTGGGAACCTGCTGGGAATTTGCGTGTCCATGATGCGCTTACCGTCGTCACACGTTTTATTGGTTGACCTGCTCAACATCGGCGGGAGCCCATTTGCCCTCGGTGGGTACTCGGAAGTATCCAAAGGGATGTATGCTGGGCTAGAGGTTTGTGTCAAGAGGCTGAAGGTTGATTCTACCAGCAGCCCGGAGAGAGTCGTAAAGGGACGCGTTCGCCGTGATCAACCATTCACTGTTTACTAATGACCCCATAGATGCTTTGCCGAGAAGCCTTGATTTGGAGGCGACTGATACACCCCAACATCGTCCCTTTCAGAGGTGCAACTCTCAGCCCTCCCCAGATTATATCAGAGTGGATGTCAGGCGGAGACTTGACTACTCATATCAACTTGAACTCAAACGTGGACAGGGTTGCTCTTGTGGGTCCCCCAGCTGCCTCGTTCCCTCCGAAATGCTACCTTATTGCCCCTGCAGTTGGTCGGCGTCGCAAATGGGCTCAGCTACCTTCACCTTTGCGATGTGATTCACGGAGATCTCAAAGGGGTGAACGCCCCGCCATTACCAATTCTCGTAGTCTTACTCATTGGTCCCTGTAGCTGAACATTATGGTGGACGCTTCTGGCTGTGCGCGGATAACAGATTTCGGCCTCGCTCAGGATCACGGCGCTGTGGGTGGAACTGAAATAACACCCGCAGGCACTGCACGGTGGACTGCACCCGAGATCTTGCAAGATAAAGGGACATTGAGCAAAGAGGCGGATGTTTTCTCGTTTGCGATGGTCATGATCGAGGTGGGTCGTGGCTGGTCCAGTGATTACCGGGGGTCAACCCGCCACTGAACCTCTTCACATTCCAATGAAGGTCTTCACTGGCTCAGCCCCGTTCCACTCACACCCATCTCTTGCGGTAACGGTAGCCATGATGCAAGGGGTGCGTCCCACGCGGCCCCCTCATCAAGCTCTCACGGATGAGCTGTGGAAATTGATGGAATGCTGCTGGCATCAAGACCGTCACTTGCGCCCAAGAGCTTCGGAGGTGCTGGGAATTTTACGTGGATCGTGAGTTCGTTTCGCTATTCCATCCACAAGCTGACTTAGGTTGTGAGTAGGAGAACTACTAATGCACCCTCGAGGAAACTGCCCAATGTTGGAGGTATGTTCCCCCGTTCTCCTTCCGTACTGGTCTGGAACTTGACTTATCGATGGACGATCCGTCTGCAAAAGGTTCTACGGTTTTGGTTGCGATTCAATGCGAGCGTCCAAAGGAGACTAAGGAACTCAACGAGAAGCACGAGGTACATTCCGGTCCCCCTATATTTCAGCAGAGCTTTGTTCCGACTCTATTACAGCCGGCACATCGGTGTGGACGTTGCCAGCAGCAAGTCAGTAGTCTGCCGGATAAGCCTGGAAACCTCGATCGATCAAGTTGTCAGAACTGTGGACGAATGACTGATGGCCTCGCCGCCGCATCTCGACTCCCGGAATCTACTTCTGCGACCGGACCAGAAGTTCTGGGTGCGCCCCAACGGAGGCGTAGGTTATGGAGTATCTCTCTGCGTGAGTGATCACGAGCTAGGGATGGGACTCCTGCCTCTGTCGCCGGTAGATGAATAATATTTCCCAGATACTTGATATACGCCTATTCTGGGCTCGGTTTACGTTTGATGGGCTAGGAACATTACTAGTAGCGGGTAACCCTCCGTCATGTACGCATCGTATCAGTGCCAGTAAAGTGCCGTAGTATCGCTTGGGATAAATTGTGCACGCCGTTTGGCCAACAGCCAATCTTTGCTGGGCTATGTAAAGCCCGGGGTGAGGGCGACACAACCGGGTCCTGGACCCCGTCTTGTACCGAGGCAAATTTCTGTGGGGCCACCGATCCTCAAACCCGGTAAGATGATCTTTAAAATCTAAGGTCCGTGAACTGTTTCTCCCGCGAGCTTGGAGGGCACCGATGCTTCACTTCTGTTATTATTTACATACTAGACAAGGTGAATTCTAAAGCGGGCCCTCCGGTCTGGGTTCCCTATTCTTGAGACTCGAGTCAGATATCTTGGAGTGCTCTGGTATCGCTACCATCATGCCAAGCGGGACGAACCACTACCTGCAGTGATGGTTACAGCTTCGCGCGCAAGTGCTCCGCCAGAAAATGCGCCCAGTTGGCACCCGTTTGAAATCGACGACTGAGCGTTTTTCGTTTCGAAGATCGCCCCGATTAGTGTGGTTGGACCCACCGGGCTGACAGTTTTCGCCCGGTGCGCTCTTGTGTCACCTGCTGTGCGACGCGTGTACGCTTCGTCCTCCGCGTCGCCTTCGAAACTGGTGTACCGGAACGCCCCCCACCACAGCCCTAGGAGCCACACACGCCACCAATGCCGCGGAATAATCGGCCGTCACGCACGTCTCCCTCCGGCCCCAGCCATAAACCGCCCGAGGAACACCAAAAACATGGGCCACGTAGGCCTCGTCTGTCCAAATACCAGCGCTCTGTTCGTGCCCACTTCCGGTTATTTGCTGACTGTGAACTGACCGCATATACGGATTCCGGACACTCATTCTACCGCGGACGCTATCGCTAATAGGACCTGAACGAGGGAAATCAGGATGACCCGCACTACACCTCCCTACGTGTGCGTGCCAACGAAGAGGGAGATAAGATGGCGCATTGTGTCGTGGAAAGCAAGCGCGCGTATGAGGCTGGAGATAGAACCAGGGCCAAGACGTTGTCCAATGAGCGCAAAGAGCATAAGGCAAAGATGGACCAATTGAACTTGGAAGCCAGTGCTTGGGTATACAAAAGTAAGTCGCGTTGCTTCTCCCACCGATGACTCCCAGATGATCTGACGTGCTTGTCACCCTCATCCTTCGCTCAGAGAACAATGAAGCAAGTTTAGCATTCCTCTCAGGGATAGGTCAGATTTCTTATATGGTCTCTACTCGTTATTAGGACAGTGCCCCCGGAGAGATTGACCTGCACGGCTTATACGTGCAAGAGGCAGTCAAGTATTCCGGCTGGGCCATTGAGGCTGCTCAAAGTCGTGGTGATGCCACTATTAATCTCATAGTTGGTTCGTATTTTCTCTTGGTCGAGCAACGGATGGTCTTGCTAACAAAATAGGGTTCCGCGCCCAGGTAAAGGTTTGCATTCCGAAGATGGGGTCGCTAAACTGAAGCCCGAAATCACGGCGATGGTAAAAAAGTATCCGCTCCATCTTCACGCTGCACGCGTCCCCGGAGCTTAGACGTATTATTCCACCCTACAGGCGTAAACTGGTCGCAGAATTGGATCCAGACAACGCCGGAGTGTTGGTTGTACAGCTCGGCAAAAAGAAGTTTGGGAGCCGTGTCACCAGTTCTAGTGGAGTCACTCGAAATCCAGCCAACGCCTTGCCTCCGGCGGAGGTGCTGGTTGCACAATCCGGCAAAACGAAGCCGAAGAGTCGTGTAACTGGTGTCAACACAGTCACTCATAGCCCTGTTGTCCCCCGTGAGCAATACGGCAGAGTCACTTCCAGCCGCCCTGTTGTCTCCTACAGTCAATACGGCAGAGTCACTTCCAGCCCTGTTGTCCCCCACGGTCGATACAACAGAGTCACTCCCAACCCTGTTGTCCCCTATAGTCAATACATCCAAGCAACGACTGGACCGCCAGCAGTCACCACCCGCGTCGGACGAGGATATCCAAGTGAGCCGATCATCAATCGAGATTGATAACGTTAAACTAACAGATTTCAAGTTATCTTGGGCGCTCTCGCCCTCTTCAGCTCCGTCGAGGTGAGTAAAATGCACCCCCTCCTGAGCGGTCGGAGCCCCCGCTGACGGCTTCGTATAGCTGGCAATTGCGGCATGGCTCGTTTCTGTGTCCAACGGGCGTCAAAATCGACTTTCCGGTGCCGTCAATGACAGGGCCCGTTACCTTCTTTTCACCTCCGCATGGAGTGTGATCGGCTCCTCCCTTCTCATGGTCTTATTCTTGCTCTTCAGGGCTGCGGGTGGTCTCTTCACAAGTATAAGAGTCCACCTCATTTAGTTCGTATCACCTCTTGGCATACGACTCTATCGTGACCCTGACTCTTATCAGCCTCACGCTCACATGGATTTTTTGGTCCGTCGGCGACGCGACGATCGCGGCTACGCTTGAAAGCGGACTTGACTGCAAGTAAGCTTGTCTTCCAATACGCACGGCGCCAAGTCATTGACACGAACATTGTTAGTCTCGACTATACGTATTGTGGACAACTCAAAGCACTTGAGGCGTTCGCTTGGATCCCCTGGTGAGTGCTCATCAATTCACTTCCAATGCCCGGTACTCATCGCGCAAAGGATTATTACGACGTTTGCCGTTGTGGCTGTTCTTTTGAAGTCGATCTCCTCTCACAAGCAGGGCGATGGCTGGCATGGACAGTTCGTATGAACGATTTTCCTGTTGTGTTGCCCATTTGTTTCGACCTCCCGCGTGTCTATCTGTCGTGTATTATACCGTACGCAAGCTGGGAAAAAACCAGCTTGCCGTGATCGGTGCTCCTCCCTTCACAAGCTGACAACAATCCACAAGCGAAACAAAAGTTAAAACTGTAGGTTAAAACATGGGTGAGGTAAATCTATGTAAAGCACACCTCGTGCCTTCTTATATACATAACTTGCGGTGTAGATTGGAGGCAATGCGGTACATGGTATTATATGTGACGCTGGAAGATGGCGTCGGGACATGCGTTACTGTCCGAATAAGGGGGTGGGAAACCAGGAAGACCTGTAGAATACGGGTGGTAAAAACGGATAAAACAAGGGAGAATATCCGCCCGCCTGGGAGGTTATCAGTGATGGTATCAACAGCGTACCACCATCAAGTACCGAAAAGGTTCTCTTCACCATATCCTGGATGACCTCGTTTCTCGGAGTGCCCCCCGAGTCAATCCCTCTGTGCCCAGGTCTCATTTCACCACGTCTATCGGGTACCTCGGCTCCATCATGGGGCGGAGCCTGGCTGAACTTGTATACTGTAGTCGTACGACCAAAGCGGTGGTCATCAGTCATCGATCATCAGGTCTACCTACGCAGGTTAGCAGGGCGCTTGTCATACCATTCGGCAATTGCCGTTACCGCTTTGGTCGTGCGAGTACAGTATTCTCCTTAAACACGCCCATATCACCGCTAACGATCATCAGTGGAGATGTAGTGATATAGTGCCACTCGAATCCCGATGGAGCCATACGAGTATTATGAGCACGGGCGCGGGGGCATAAACAACAGTGATACATCCCCAAGTCGAGATCGTTTTCGCCTGTCGCTGGTGATGACCACGCTCCCAGATAGCTCCCAGAAGTCGGACGTGCCGATGGCGTGCCGTCTGCCGCGCGCGCGAGGATTCGAACGGCGAATTTTCCTCATCGATGGACTTCCACACCAATAAGCTGAAAGGATCTTTATGAAGTTCCTGGAGGCGTTGAAAAAGAGATCTGGGGACTTGGAGATCGGAAGGCTCAGCGTTGAGTAGACACAGCGAAATCACAGACGGATCCTTGATCGTTTCCCAAATCTTCTCGAGCCTATATCCACGGTCCCCAACGATCACCCCCTGAACCCTGGGAATGCCGGCGGTCCAAGGAAAGGGGAGGGATCAATGTATGGGGAAGGGGAAAGCAGCAGTGAAGAAAACGCAATGGAAGTCGACTGCGAGTTCGTTGGATGTGGAATGAACTTCCGCAGTTCGCATCACCCTGTGAACGCATAGATTGCCAGTTATATGAAAGTTCCCACACTTTGACAGGGTGGGATTCGGACATATCAGCAGGCCGGGGCCGGACCCGCTCGACGATCTCCCGTTCCTCTCTCGAGAGCGCCACAACACTCGCCTCTCAGATCTCGGCGCTTAAAATTCAGCATTGAGGCCTGGGCGCTGAGCTCCTGGCTCACAGACGCCCCACGTCGGCGTGCTCAGATCTCACTCGGACAAATTCCCCAGGTATGGGAACTGTCATACCGTTGTCACCCGATAACTGGTTGGTGAGCAGCGGACATACTCGCAACTTACTGCCGCAGCGCGCAGAACTATATACGCACCCGCAAAGAGTTTGGCCGGGCGGGTTCGGAACTCGGAGCACCAGTTGAGTCGTTTCACACGTGGCCAGGACCCGGTCCAATATGGAGGTCCGTTCTGTGGGTCTACAGATGGAATGTTTCTCTGACGGATCGTATCAGTCTTCTACGACGTGATATCTACAAACGCTTGTCACAGAGGGCGTCTATGGATACGCCGACGGATTCTAAATCTTCATAGCACGTGGTTGCATAGAGATACCGATGGGTATCGTTTCGCACGGCTGCCAACTATTTGATTGACACCCTTGCACTGTGTTTACGATTCCAATGCCCATGACCCTACTGCACAGCACCTGGGTGTGGTATATTACTAAGATACCCTCCGTTTGAGGGTCGTCCACTCTTTGTCCCTACTACCCTCCCACCGGTTCCAGGATGGCCGTGCCGGGAGCCCAACTACCCCAGGGTGAGTCATCGCTCCAACAAGCATGGGTACGACGACTGACGAGCACAAGACTCTGAGCTTGCTGATATCGGGATTGAGCCGCGACTAATCCCCCACATCATTGCCGTCGAATCAGGAGTTCAGCAGCGAACGAACGATTCCGACGGTTCCAACGATTCCGACGCTCTCCCCAAGGAAGACGCGCAGACCGTTGTAGACATACTAGACGAGGTAAATCTCTCTTGTTGAACCTTCCCGCGTGCTGATTCCTCCGACCAGGCAGTATTTGTGAAACCAGAGTCGAAGGACCGGAGGATCAGAATACTGTGCAACTTTTCGCGTTTACATGGTGTCCGGCCTAGCTCGTACTCCCCATGCGGAGTTACGTTGAGTGGCGAGAAGCCATACAAAACTGCAGGATCTGTAGATGTTTGGAAGGGGAAACTGGGCGGAAACTGGGTTTGCGTGAAGACTTTTCGTCTACTGGGCTCGGGAACAGAGGGAATCAAACAGGTATGTCACGGTTCCCCACTGGGACGATGGGTAGGCTAAACCCGAATTTTATCAGGAATTCTACCGCGAGATCGTACGATGGAAGTACATCTCGCACCCAAATATAATTCCCTTCCTCGGGGTCTTGGAGGGATTGCCCGACCTTCCCAGGTTTTGTATTATCAGCCCTTGGCTAGAAAAGGGGGATATCTTTGAGTACACCAAGGAAAACCAGGATGCAGACCGATTCGAGCTGGTGAGCCGCCACCGCAATTGGCAATAAAAACCCTCTGACTACGTCCTCCATAGCTTGCACAAACCGCCTGTGGTCTGGATCACCTCCATTCACTGGATATCAAGCACGGTGGTATTCATCCCGTGAGTGACAGAGGTTGTCAGAGACAAACACAAACCGACTCTAGATCTAGGGAAACATTCTTATCAATGGGGAGAATGGTGTCTGCCTCGCGGACATTGGAATCACAACGATCATGACCACTGCTGCACGATCGTCAGCCGTGATCGGCGCTAAGCCCGGCTGTGCTCGTTATATGGCTCCAGAATTACTGAGGTTCAAGGTGCTTGGATCTGGAGAAGAGTGCAGACCTTCGAAGGAGAGTGACGTATACTCCCTCGGAATGACTGCCTTCCAGGTACATTTTTCTTCCATTATGATTCGCCTCACCGACCAACACCCCACCCCATGGCTAGGTTCTCTCGGGAGCCCCGCCGTATGATGACATAAGGACGGAACCTCTTATAGCCCTCGAGATTATACAAGGCCGACAACCCTCTCGCCCGCCAACCGATCATCAATGGCTACCTGATCCGATCTGGAAAGCCATTCAGCGATGCTGGGATGACAACCCGCGGTCCCGACCCTCCACTGATTCACTGTATCAAACATTCGCGAAGTCATCCGGTCGGCCTGCGCAATCGCCAGACGGCAACGGACCACTTCCGCCATACATCCAGGACGGACACCCACGAGACAGGGACAACCGCACTTCAGAAAAGAGCGGGTCGCGTGGATGGATGAAGGGCATATGGTATTACTGCACCTGCCGCTGTTGTTACGGGTGATCCACTCCATCCAGCAGAAGCCAGCCACGTCTCATCACCGGGTTGCCATTCTCTATTACACCCACAACGCTTGTCACGAACAACGACCAGCCGCGGCCCAGGCGTAGTTGTACCATCTTACGTCCTGAGCTTCTCACACATGTAAGAAAGCCTTTTGTTGTAGTTCTGTTCTGCTGTAGCTTTAACGAATGAACCGGCATTGATTACCAGGTTCACCTGCGGAGTCTCCACCATAGGTAAAACAAAGACCCGGTACCGATGCATATCGTCTCCTGCCGCCGGGAGATCCGATTGGAGATTTTGACCCATTTTGGTGTATTTTGGCCCCATCAGCAGAGGGGAACCTTGTATCTGAAATTACGATGAGGATGCACCTTCCTGGTTTGTCCAAGGTTGGAAAGATTAGTGGATAGCAAGTGCACTTTGAAGCTTGAAGCTTGAAGGGCGAGCCTTGTCCCCACAACTCATGACACTATCTGAACGAGTTCGGTCAAGGATTGGAACTTATAATGCGCCATCGCGCCGTATCTGAAATTTACCACAGCTGGGTTGGATCCCAGATACAATACGATCACCGTCAGCTCCCACGACGATATCGAGCGGGTTTACCCGGTTCGCAAGCGTCGTGGAGGCTATGGAACATATTGATTTTGAATCACTGCCATCGTCCGTTCGGTTGGTTCCAGTATGCTGGAACCCGCCAACAAGAGATCGATTATGCCAGTTCTGCATGAGGTTCGATGTGCATGTTTTCGAGTACTCCGACTCTGAACGTCATTGCTCATACTCCAATCAATCTCGACAGGTTAGCTGCGGTTGAGATATGAACGCGACTCGATCAGTAAATCAGAGGTGTAAGGAATGCAGAATCATTCTTGGGGCGAGCCATCCACCTCCGTCGTCCCAATGCCGTTCAAAATTGGCCATGTCGTTTCCCTTTATCGTGCCGTCGGAGGTGGGCATCTCACATGTTATTATAGAGTATCATGCGAGGACGGTGACCTCTTCCATTGGTATCCTCACCCCAGGATTCCCCATCAACGCCGGTACCCTGTCCAAAGCGAACTCATTACCAGTAAACATGCCTTCCCGTAGCTGTCCGACGTGGTCCAATCGTACAACTACTCACTCTAGGGATTTTACCCTTTGAAACCGGCTTTATCCTACCGACGTAGGTTATGGAGCACGTGTGGTCCCCCCGCGTGAACGATTGCGAGTCAGGGATGGGACTCCTCTACCTCTGTCTCTAAGGATGAATCGTGTTTCCCGGAAGCCTGATATACGCCCATTGTGGGTTTGGTTTCTATTTGGTGAGCTAGAAACAGTACTATATAGCTAGTAGTGGGTAACCGTCTGTCGAGCACGCATCATAACAGTACCAGTAAAGTGCTGTGGTGCCGTTTGGGGTAAATTGTGCATGCCACTCCACGGACATCCAGTCGCTAACTTTCTGGACTAGGTAAAGCTCGAGGTGAGGGCAACACGACTGGATTCCAGTGGCCCGGATCCTGGATCCCGTCTTGTGCCGAGTCAAATTTCTGTGGGGCCACCAATCCTCAAACCCGGTAAGATGGCCTTTGAAATTTAAAGGTGCATGGGATAATCCTCCCGCGAGCTTGGAGGGTACCGATGTCTTACTTCTGTTATTATTCGCACACTAGATGAGGTGAGTTCTAAAGTGGACTCTCTGGTCTGGGTTCCCTCCCCCTGAGACTCGAATCAGATATCTCGGAGTGTTCCGGTATCGCTACCGTCATGCCGGGGGGAACAAACTGCTACCTGCAGTGATGGTTACAGCTTCGCGCGCAAGTCCTCCGCCAGAAAATGTGCCTACCCGTTAGAAATCATCGACTGAGTGTTTTTCTTTTCGAAAATCGCCCCGATTAAGTAGTATGGTTGGACCCACCGGGCTGACAGTTTCCGCCCGGTGCGCTCCTATGTCACCTGCTGTGCGACGCGTGTACACTTCATCTTCCTGTCGCCTTCGAAACTGGTATACCGGAACGCCCTCCACCACAGCCCCAGGAGCCACACACACCACCAATGTCGCAGAATAATCGGCCGTCACACACGTATCTCCCCGGCCCTAGCCATAGACCGCCCGAGGAACACCAAAAACATGGGCCACGTAGGCCTCGTCTGTCCAAATACCAGCGCTCTGTTCGTGCCCACCTCCGGTTATTTGCTGACTGTGAACTGACCGCATATACGGATTCCGGACACTCATTCTACCGCGGACGCTATCGCTAATAGGACCTGAACAAGGGAAATCAGGATGACCCTCACTACACCTCCCTACGTGCGCGTGCCAACGAAGAGGGAGATAAGATGGCGCGTTGTATCGTGGAAAGCAAGCGTGCGTATGAGGCTGGAGATAGAGCCAGGGCCAAGGCGTTGTCCAATGAGCGCAAAGCGCATAAGGCAAAGATGGACCAATTAAATTCGGAAGCCAGTGCTTGGATATACGCAAGTAAGTCGCGTTGCTTCTCCCACCGACGATCCCCAGATGATCTGACGCGTTTGTCACCCCCATTCCCCGTCCAGAGAACAATGAAGCAAGTGTAGCATTCCCCTCTGGGATAGGCTGGGTTTCTTAAATGATCTCTACTTGTTATTAGGACAGGGCCCCCGGAGAGATTGACCTACACGGCTTATACGTACCAGAGGCGGTCAAGTACTCCGGTCGGGCCATTGAAACTGCTCAAAGTCGTGGCGACGCCACTATCAATCTCATAGTTGGTTCGTCTTTTCGGTCAAACAATGGATGCCCTTGCTAACGAGATAGGGTTCCGCGCCCAGGTAAGGGTTTACATTCCGACGATAGGGTCGCCAAACTGAAGCCCGCAATCACGGCGTTGGTACAAACGTATACACTCCATCTTCACACTACACGCATCCCCGGAGCTTAGACGTATTGTTCCACCCTGCAGGCGTAAACTGGTCGCAGAACTGGATCCAGACAACGCCGGAGTGCTGGTTGTACAACTTGGCAGGAGCAAGTCTGGGAGCCGTGCCACCAGTTCCAGTGTAGTCACCCGAAATCCAGCCAACGTCTTGCCTCCGCCGGAAGTGCTGGTTGTACGATCCGGTAAAACGAAGCCGAAGAGTCGTGTAACTGGTGTCAGCAAAGTCACTCGCAGCCCCGTTGTTCCCAATGTTCAACACGGCAGAGTAACTTCCCGCCCTGTTGTCTCCTACAGTCAATACGGCGCAATAACTTCCCGCCCTGTTGTCCCCCACGGTCGATATAACAGAGTCACTCCCAACCCTGTTGTCCCCCACGGTCGATACAACACAGTCACTCCCAACCCTGTTGTTTCCTATAGTCAATACGGCCAAGCAACGGTTGGACCGCCGGCGGTCACCGCCCGCGTCGGACGAAGATACCCAAGTGAGACAATCATTAATCGAGATTGGTTATGTTAAACTAACGGATTTCAAGTTATCTTAGGCGTCCTCACCTTCTTCAACTTCATCGAGGTGAGTAACATGCACTCCTTCTGGGCGGTCGGATCCCCCGCTGACGGCTTCGTATAGCTGGCAATTGCGGCAATGCTCGTTTCTATGTTCAACGAGGATCAAAATCAACCTCCCGGTGCCGTCAATGACAGGGCCCGTTACCTTCTTTTCACCTCCGTATGGAGTGCAATCGGCTCCTCCCTTCTCATGGTCTTTTTCTTGCTCTTCGGGGGTGCGAGTGGTCCCTTCATAAGCATTAGTGGCCACCTCATTTAGTTCGTATCACCTCTTGGCATATGGCTCCGTCGTGACCCTGACTCTTATCAGCATTACGCTCACATGGGTTTCTTGGACCGCCGGCGCGGGGGCGATCACGGCTGTGCTTGGAGGCGGACCTGACTGCAGGTAAGCGCGCCTTCCAGTACGCTTGGCGCCAAGTCATTGACACGAACATTGCTAGTCTCGACTATACGTACTGTGAACTGCTCAATACACTCGAGGCGTTCGCTTGGATCCCCTGGTGGGTGCTCATCAGTTCGCTCCCAACATCTGGTACTCATCGCGAACAGGATTTTGACGACGATTGTTGTTGTGGTTACTCTATTGAAGTCGACCCCCTCCCACAGGCAGGGCGATGGCTGGCATGGACAGTTCGTATGAACGGTTGTCCTGTTGCGTTTCCCATTTATTTCGGCCGCTCATGTATCCATTTACCATGCATTATACCGTGTGTAAGCTGTTGCCCGTTTGATACGACAAAAATCAATTTGCCGTGATCGGTGTTCCTCCCTTCGAAACAAAAGTTAAAACTGCAGATGAAAACATGAGTGAGGCAAATCTATGTAAAGCACACCTCGTGCGTTTTTATATACATAATTTGCGATGTGGAGCAGAGGCAATGCGGTACGTGGTATTATATGTGGCGTTGGAAAGTGATGTTAGGACATGCGTTGTCGTCCGAACAAGGGGATGATGAACACCTGCAGAATGGGGGTGGTAAAAATGAGGAATGAAACAAGAAACGAAGAAGACCCGCCCCAACCGGAACCACTCGAAGGCTTCCCTAGAGACGACACCCTCCCTATGCCCTCCCTTCCTCTAAATTTGAGGCTGGATTCCAGCCTACTCGAAGACCACCAAACACCACCGACCACCATCAAGTACTGAATGATATCTCTTCCCCATATCCTGTGTCGTCGTTTCTCGGAGTGCCTCCCGCGTCAGTCCTTCCGTGCTCAGGTCTCGTTTCGCCGGCGCACCGTCTGCCGCACGCACTGACTTGAGCAGTGAATTCACCTCATCGGTGGTGCCGTCGCATAAGCACCGATAAGTTGAAAGGATCTCTTAAATGGGTGAAGGATATATGGTATTACTGCTCTTGTCGCTGTTGTTGTAAGTGATTCACTTCGTTCAGCGGAGGCCTGCCGCGTGACACCACTGGGCTGTTGGTCATTCTTTACTCTACCCACAACACTTCTCACGAGTAACCACCAGTCGCGATCCCGGGCGTAGTTGTGGTTGTATCCACCCTACGTACTGCGTTCGATATCCGATCCACCGCTGTCCACATCTCTTACGGTGTGAAATGTCTACCCCCAGTCCCCACACTTCTCCTCACACTTCTCCGCCCGATCGCCCCGTCTCGGGCGCCGATCCCGAGATCCGTCCCTACGAGCCCGCACGGTCTGTTCACTCTTGAATGTTGTTTCCCTCCATCGTGCTGCTGGGTGTGGGGATCCCTCACCCAGATTCCCCATCAACACCGGTATCCTGACCAAGGCGAACTCGTTGCCAGCAAGCACGCCCTCTCGTAGCCGCCCGATGTGGTTGGACTGTAGAACTACTCGCTCTAGGGACTTTACCCCTCGGGACTGGTTTTATCCTACTCACATGTACAAAAATTCTGTAAACATAGTGCTATAATCCCCGATGCTAGCGATTCAGTCGCCCCCTGATGTTCCTCACTTTTCCTTCGAGGAATTTGATGGGAGTTGATGGGCGGGAGGAAGGGTCACGCGACGGTCCACGTAAGACGCCCAGCACCTCTGAAACCTCCGGGCGCGAGCTAGGTTCCTGGGCCCAGCAGCGTTGTATTATCTTCCACAATTTGTCTGAGCACAGCGGATGGGCCGGCCGTGGCGGGCGATCCCCCTGCATTATTGCTAAACCCGCCATACCGGGTTTACTGGCACCAAATGGGACCGCACGGGTGAAAACCTGCATTGAGACGAAAGGACGGTTAAGGAAAGCTCGGCGCGCATCGATTCGTCTGCACCGCACCTCGACCATAACCATCGCGAACGAAAATACATCCGCTTCCTTGCTATACGTTCCACAGTCATTCAAAATCTCTGGTGCCGTCCATTGTACAGTTTGATCGTCGAAGAAGGCTCGTTTGGAATCTGGGTCTCGGGGCATCGTGGCGAGACCAAAGTCCGTAATCCGCACTTGGCCAAAATCGTCCACGAGGATGTTTGGCTGTAAGCATGTCAAACCGATTGTGATACCGATCGATGGGTCACCACGCACCACCCCCAAATTCCCATGAACCACATCGTTGGAGTGGAGGTATTTGAGACCGTTGGCGACGTCGCGTAGCTTGTAAGCGGTAAGCACGCGGGCCATTCAATGCATAAAAGCCACATACGAGGACGAGACGGTCTTCCTCCGGGTTGTTCTTGATGTACCCCATCAGGTTTCCGCCTGAGATCCAACCCGATATTAGCTGGGGGGAAGTAGTGATATTAATACCCTGGAGGGGGACGATATTTGAATGTTTCAAGTATTTCCATGTTACAACTTCTTCGTAGAATTTCTGTGGGGTTTTCCAGTGTTGGTGGGTGAGAGAAGTGGTGGTACGGATAACATACCTTGGTAAAATCCTGCCCTGCTGCATCAGAGGGCATAGAGAGTCTCTTTACTCGAACCTCTGAACCATCGAGAGACCCCTTGTGGACGTTGCCGTAATATCCCCAAACAATCGGCTGGTCATCAATGCGTAGAACAAAGTCTGGAAGTGTGTAAGACCGTGGGAGTATCCGAAAGATGCCGCATGTCCTTCTGAGTTCACGCAGGCATGTCCGGAAGGCAGAACTAGTAGGGACTAAATCACCAAGAACCTGCATCAAAGTTGAGCACGGAGGGGGTCAAGATAATATAGAGACATGCATTGTCAAGGTATTCCACAAGTAGCACCAAATCTTCATCCCGAAGGGTTTCTTTCATGTCGAGGATGCTCGCCATCTGAGTGGGAAGTTTCGTGGGATCTTCTGGTGTCAGCCCCCAGACGTTCCACGGCAGCTCCTTGTTATTTTGTAAAGGGGTCGGTTCGACATCTTGAAGGATTGTTATCAGTGTGATGGCAGTTCCATACGCTCAATTGGAACTAACCTTCACTGCCATGGCTCGTCGTCGGACCTGTCACATTACTGGGACAACTATCCGACGGAACCGAGGACTTGTTCCCGCTTCGCATGACCAACCGGTCTGCTGAACGAGGAGAATTGGAGGTGAGATGGAGATTTTAAATGGAGTGATAAAACATACAAGAATCCCTCACTGCTGGACTCAACTCATCACCCGTGCTAGGGGGTAGCCGCGAGACCCGCTCCAAACACTCAAACACGGCTTCTATGCTAGGACGCCTTGCTGGTGGAGCCGCCCAGCACAGCTGCAGTGTTCTCCATAATTCACCCGTAAACCATACGTTTTCTTCTCCTTGTGGTCTCTCCGGGCGTTGACCGCTGATGACCTTGCATATGATAGCTGCGTCCCTAGACGATGCAAAGGGAATTTGCCCGCTGAGTACTTCATAAATAACCATTCCCAACGCGTAGCAATCCGACTCCTTTGTCGGTCGACTGTCCGGCAGACCGAACCGGTCAGGATCGAACAGCTCGGGGCCCATCCACCGTGCCGTCCCACCACCTGTGGATGAAAGCGTGGCCGTAGGGTTCGAAGGGTCTGAAACAATGGTGGTAAGTCCGAAGTCTGCCAAGCGAGCATGGCGATCGCTATCAATGAGAATGTTGGCCTTGGTAAAAAATCGAGTCAGGGCGGATTGGCGACCAGCATTCGAAGAGTCATACCCCTTTCAAATCCCCGTGTATCATCCCTTCTCCATGCACATATATCAACCCCCTAACGACATCCTTCAGCTATAAGAGTCGGGCGGTTATCAGCGGAGAGTAAGGCAGGGGGTAAAATCAGATTCCTACAAGCTCATACCGGTTGGCATCTTGATGTGCCTCGATGAACTCGTTGATGTTTCCGTTGATCATCCATTCCGATACCATCACAAATTGGCGATTCTCCATCGTCGCTCCCAACAGCAATAGCACATTCGGGTGATGGAGGAGTTTCCACGTTACAGCCTCCTTGCAGAACCTCTGCAGTCATAATTAGCTCATCTATACATGTTTTCAGAGAGCCACACCGAAAACCCACCCTCGCAATCTTATCACATTTGCTCTTTGGAAATACCCTCAGAACCTTGACTGCAACATTTCTCCCCTCATGTTCGCCCATCCACACGTCAGCAGACCCACCCCTGCATGGTGTGGTTGCCGACCGGTCGTAGGAAAATGAGATTTGGAGTGATCTTGGGAGTAAACCCTGGCGGCCACATATCCTGCGCAAAACTCTCATATACTCCTTCCGTTGTGGTTGCGGGAGGCTATACAATGCCTAATCAGTCCAGCGCAAAGGTTTGAGCCGAGGTCAATCGATGTATTCCGCTGAGAAAGGATGGAGGTACCTCATCTATCACATCAATAAAGAACTGCGCGTCATCCTCACGGAGACATTTGACCACCCGAATCTCATTACTGTCCGAGAAAATCTCCGTAACCAGCGAGATATGCTCGTCTGTAGCACGGGGACGGCTAATCAAGCGTCTCCATGCCGGAATGTCACTGCACGTGAGAAACTGGTCAGGCGACGAATGGGTGATTCCAGAGCTGAAACTCACAAGCCGCGCAAAACATCCAACACTTCTGACACCCGTGGGCGAAGGTGAGCCTCTTGATTCCAGCAGCGTCGGGTCAGTGCCCACAACCCATCCGTGAAAGTTGAGTCAGTCGGTCGCGGCGGGCGCCTCCCCTCCAGTATGGGCAACAAGGCTTCGGTAGGTGAGCTGCCCAGGAATGGGACTGCGCCAGTAAATATCTGTTGTAGAGACAGAATCGCATCAAGTCAAAAGTCAACGCGCGGATCATCTATAAATACCTCGATCGCGACCATCGCCAACGAGAAGACATCCCCTTCCTTGCTATATGCGCCCCACCCACCTAAGATCTCTGGTGCGATCCACCATACAGTGCCAGCACGCTCGTCCGCAGCGCCCCATACAGAGTCCGGACTTTGGGTGACCATAGCAAGGCCAGGATCCGTGATCAGCGCGCGACCGTTGGCATTCACAAGAATATTTGGCTGGCTGGGTGTTAGCTCAGCGGTTTAACGATACCAAGACAATCTCATACCCCCTTGAGACCTCCATGAATTATGTTACAGGAATGGAGGTAGTTAAGCCCCTCAGCAACGTCATACAACTGTTGATGGGCTCAGCACCGAGTGACGTAACGCAGTATGAGAATACCTACAAGGCCAAGTCTGTCTGCGTCCGTGTGGTCCACGATGTACCCCACGAGGTCCCCGCATGGCATCCAGTCCGAAACAAGTCGAGGAGGGTCGATAGTGGCACCCAGAAGGGGGACAATATTTGGGTGGTTCAATCGTTTCCATATCACAGCTAATTGATTGAAGGCCTGTTGGTTTTGTCAGTACTGGAGAACGGGAGGTACAGTACGGTCGCCGATATACCTTCTTGGCCATCCGCGGATCTTCATTGGAATATACCCGGACACCTTTTACGCGGACCTTTGCACCATTCAACATTCCATCTTGCGCGTAACCAGGATCTACCGATGGTCCAATCTGAAGGGAATCTGGAATCGTGGATGATTTTGGCAGCGTCTCATGAGCGCCGCATATCCTTCTGAGTTCATGTAGGGATATCCGGAACGCGTGGGTCATAGGATCGAAATGATCAAGAACCTACGATGACGGTGAATAGGGAATGGGGGAGAGCGATTTGTAGACTTACGCCATCTAGGTACTCAACGAGCCGCACCAAATCATCATCCCGAAGCTGTGGAACGCGTTCTCGATATTCTTCCCCGCTGATAATGCTGCGGAGCTGATTATAAAACCAGGGCGGAGACTTTTTGAGGTCGTAGAGTTGTTGTAGGGGATTGGGTAAAGTCATTGTGAGCGTGGGGTTGCGGAGAGAGATGGGCAGGTCGCTCGTGGCCGGTGGGAACGCAGTGGACTTCTCACCTTGCCTGATCTTCGAGGCTTCTAGTTGATTCGGTGCCTCGCGGTCTGTGGTATGGGTTGGTCATGACTGACCCCATCTCAAACTAACGCAGGCCATCCGGCGATCGACTTGAAAAGTGAAGGGGTCACGTGGAAACCCGAGGTCCAGTTTCGGAATCCCCCAGATCTGCCGAGCTGCCGAAACTCCGCTCCGCCATATGTCCCAGCGAGGATTCGGGAACTTGGGATCTGGGATGCGGAGAAACCGTTCCACTCCGGGTGTGAGGCGCAAGATCCTCGAACATCAAATAGAAACAATGCCCGTCTTAACCTGAGTTGCGTGAGGTGGTCCGAGTACCAACCATATATTGAGTAAAATTTACACAAGGGTATCTTCCGATTCGCATGACCATTCTGCGAGGGCCGCTGTTTCCCAGTGCCCCACCCAACCGAGCAGCGGACTTGTCGAACTACTTTCAGGTTTATGCCAACCGAATATAGGAGGAGCATGCACGGCATTGGGAGGGAAATCAGTTGTGACGCCCACTCCACATCTCTCATCCTCTCCGTGAGCGCGACAATATCGCCAAGCAGGTGTCCAAAGGTGTGAACTACGGGATCAAAAGGAACCGGGGCCTACTGGACCAGTGTTTCCACCCGAGCAAGAGTCGCATGAAGGGTTAGGACAAGCGTACGTGCTGAACTTGAGATGCGTGAGTTTGTCACTTCGTCGTCCTTTTGTCAACGGATCGCTTGTCACAATCGGGGAATCGACAGTATCAGCGCGTGAACACCTCTGGTTGTTGCAAGCATTCGCGGTGGCGTAGCGAGCGGGTTGTGGAGGGCCTCAAGTGACTTCAACCACCGTTGAGAATAAAGGACCAGCCATTGGGGCTGCTTGTGTACCAGATTGCAGACAGCGCATGAACTCTGGTGTTATCACATCATCGGAGTTACCGGAAACCGAGGGACTGGCCGAGGAACCTAGGGAGACGGGACTGGGCGGGAGTCCCAAGAGCCGAGTGACTCAATTGATCGAGGAGAGAAGCGGGATCAGGACTATCGGATCAGGGGGAAATCCGATGGGTGACCTGAGCCCCGGGAATGCCGGGCGGTCCAAGGAAATGGGCGGGGAGCAATGTATAGATGCACAATGGAAGGGGAATACAACAGCGAAGAAGGCGCAATTCAAGTCGACTGCGAGTTCGTTGGATGTGGGGTGAACGTTGAACTTCCGGAGTTTGCATCGCTCCGGCGTGAACACATAGATCGCTCGCCACACCAGTCATCCAATGACAGCGATATGAAAGTTCCCATACTTGGGTAATTTGTCGGGGTGAGATCCGGAGATATCAACAGACCGGACTCGCTCGGCGATCTCCCGTCCCTCTCTCGAGAGTGCCACAACGCTCGTCTGTCAACGTTTCAGCATCCAAATCTCACTCAAACAAACTATTCAGGCATGGGAACCGTCATATAGCTGTCGTGCTCGCAAAATGCCGCAGCGTGCAAAACCATATACACGTCCGTATAGAGTTTAGTGGGGTCTGCTCGGAACTCGGAGCCCACCCGTTGAGTCATTCCACGTGTGGCCAGGACCATGGTTCGTTGTGGGGGGCCTACAGATCGAATGTTTTTTGTCGGATCGTGTCCGTCTTCTGGGATGTGGTATCCACGGACATTTGTCACCGAGGGCGTCTACGATATCCGCCGACGGATTTTATGAACCATCCAGGGTATTTGGCTGCGAGAGAGATACCGATGGGCATCGTTTCGCGTGGCTGCCAACTATTCGATTGACACCTTTGCACTGCGTTCACGATTCAAATGCCCAAGACCCTGCTGCGCAGCGCCGTCGGAGTGGTATATTACTAGGATACCCCCCGCTTGAGTATCGCCCACTCTTTATCTCTACAGCTCTCCCACCGGTTCGAGGATAGCTATGCCGAGAACCCAACCAGCCCAGGGTGAGTCCTGACTCCAACAAGTATGGATGCGACAACTGACGAGCACAAGACCCTGAGCTTGCTGATATCGGGATTGACCCGCGACTAATCCCTCACATCATTGCCGTCGAATCAGGAGTTCAGCGGCGAACAAACGGCTCCAGCGCCCTCTCCAAAGAAGACGCGCAGATCGTTGTAGACATACTCGATGAGGTAAATCTCTCTTGTTGAACCTTCCCGCGTGCTAAAGCCTCCGACCAGGCGGTGTTTGTGAAACCAGAGTCGAAGGACCGGTGGATTAGAATTCTATGCAACTTTTCACGTTTACATCGTGTGCGGCCTGGATCGTACTCCCCATCCGGAGTTACGTTGAGCGGCGAGAAGCCATACAAGGCTGTAGGATCTGTAGAGGTTTGGAAGGGGAAACAGGGCAGAAACAATGTGTGCGTGAAGGCCTTTAGGCTACTGGGCCCGGGAACAGATGGGACCAAGCAGGTGTGTGACGGTTCCCACCGGGGCGTGGGGTGGGCTCAACTCGATTTCTATCAGGAATTCTACCATGAGATCGTGCGATGGAAGTACATCTCGCATCCAAACGTACTTCCTTTCCTCGGAGTCTTAGAGGAGTCGCCCGGTCTTCCTAGGTTTTGTATCATCAGCCCTTGGCTGGAAAATGGGAATATTCTCGAGTATCTCAGTAAAAGCCCAAATGTTAACCGATTTGAGCTGGTGAGCCGCCACCGGAGTTGGCAGTAAAAACCCTCTGACTACGTCTTCCATAGCTTGCACAGGCTGCCTGTGGTCTCAATCACCTCCATTCGCTGGACATCGAGCACGGCGGTATTCATCCTGTGAGTGACAGAGGTTGTCAGGTACAAACACAAACCGATTCTCGAATTAGGGAAACATTCTTATCACTTGGGAGGGTGATGTCCGCCTGGCGGACATTGGAATCATGACAATCATGACCAGTTCCGCTGCCACACTGCCATCACCGGCCGTGACCGGCGCTAAGCCCGGCTGTGCTCGTTATATGGCTCCAGAACTACTGAAATTCTCAGTACTTGGATCTAGAGAAGAGTACAGACCTTCGAAGGAGAGCGATGTATACTCTCTCGGGATGACTGCCTTCCAGGTACATTCTTCTTCCTTTGTAATCCGCCTCACTAACCAATCCCGCATCCCCTGGCTAGGTTCTCTCGGGGGTCGTGCCGTACGATAACATACGGACAGAACCTCTTATAGCCCTCGAGGTTACACAAGGCCGGCGACCCTCTCGCGCGACAACTGATCAATGGCTGCCTGATCCGATCTGGCATGACATTCAGCGGTGCTGGAAGGACGCCCCGCGGTCCCGGCCTTCCATTGGTTCGCTGTATCGGGCGTTTGCGGCGTCGTCCGGTCAGTTTGTGCAGTCACCAGGCGGCAATGGCCCACAGGACGGATACCCGCGGGACAGGGGCAACCGTACTTCAGAAAAGCGCGGACCGTTTAAACAGGTGAAGGACACATTGAGTTGTTGCTCTCGTCGCTATTACGAGTGATCCACTCCGTTCAGCAGGAGCTAGCCACGTTCCACCAACTGGTTGTCATTCTTTATTATATACACAATACTTACCACGAGCGACTACCAGTCACAAACACGAGCGTAGTTGTACTCATCCCACGTCCAGTTGCTTACATGTATAAGAGAGCCTTCTACCGCAGTTCTGTTCCGCCGTAGCGGTGACGAATGAACCGGCATTGATTACTAGGTCCATCTTCGGAGTCTGAGGAACACTGTGTCGTCATGAACTACAGGGAACCGGACGGGGGATTTCCGCCCACCTTGGGCCCCGTGAGACGGCGGGGAATCTTGTGTCGGAAATCATCACGATGCAATTACGATGAATGCACAATTCCGGGTTGTCCACCATTGGGATCACCGGAGGACAGCGTGTGCACTTCAAAGCTTGAGCTTGAGCTTGAAGGCTGAGCCTCTCCCCGACCACCCGCGACGCTGTCGAAACGAGTTCGGTCAAAGAACCCTGGCCAAGGCGGGCTCGTTACAAGCACAACTTCTCGCAGCTGCCCGATGCGGCTGAATTGTAGAACTACCCACTATAGGGATCTTACACTGATTATATCCTACCCTTATGTACAAAAACTCTGTAAACGTGGTATTATTACCCCCAGTGCTAGCGATTTAGTCGTTTCCTGATGTTCGTAACCTTTCCTGCGAAGAAGCCCGTGGGGGCTGGTGGGTTACGCGACAATCCACGTAAGACGTTCAGCACCTCTGAAACCTTCGGGCGCAGGCGGGGTTCCTGGTTCCAGCAGCGTTGCATTACCTTCCACAATTTGTCTGAGCACATCGGATGGGTCGGCCGTAACGGACGACTTCCTTCCATTATAGCTAAACCCGCCATACTGGGTTTGCTGGCACCAAACGGGACTGCATCGGTGAGAACCTGCATCAAGACGAAACGACAGTGAAGAAAGGCTCAGCGGACGATAATCCATCTGTCGTACCTCGACCATGACCATCGCGAACGAAAATACATCCGCTTCCTTGCTATACGTTCCACGGTCATTCAAAATCTCTGGTGCCGTCCATGGTACAGTTTGATCGTCGACAAAAGCTCGTTGGGAATTTGGGCCTCGGGGCATCGTGGCGAGACCAAAGTCCGTGATCCGTACCCGGCCAGAGTCGTCCACGAGGATATTTGGCTGTACGTATGTCAAACCAATTGTAATACAGACTGATGAACCACCACGCACCGGCCCCAGATTGCCGTGAACTACATCGTTGGAGTGGAGGTACTTGAGACCGGTGGCGATGCCGCATAACTTGTAGGTAATAAGCACGCCAGCTATCCAGTGCATGAAGAACACCTACGAGGCCGAGACAGCATTCCCCCGGGTTGCTCGTGATGTACTCCATCAGGTTTCCGCCCGAGATCCAACCTGAGATTAGCTGGGGGGAAGGAGTGATAGTAACACCCCGGAGGGGGACAATATTTGGATGTTTCAAGTATTTCCATGTTACAACTTCTTCGTAGAATTTCTGCGGGTTTTTCAGTGTTTGTGAGTGAGAGAAAGTGATGGTGTGGACAACATACCTTCGTAAAATTCTGCCCTGCTGTATCAGAGGACACAAACAGTCTCTTTACCCGAACGTCTGAACCATCAAGAGACCCCTTATGGACGTTGCCGTAATGTCCCCAAACGATTGGCTGGTCGTCAATATGTAGAACAGATCCTGGAAGGGTGTAGGCCTGTGGGAGTGTCTGACAGATGCCGCACGTCCTCTTGAGTTCACGTAGGCATGTCCGGAAGGCAGGATTGGTCCCGTCAAAATTACCAAGAACCTACGCCAAAGTTGAGCATAGAGGGGGTCAAGAAAATGTAGAGACATGCATTGTCAAGGTATTCCACCAGCCGCACCAAATCCCCATCTCGGAGGGTTTTCTTCCTGTCGAGGATGTTTGTTATTTGAGTGGGAAGTTTCGTGGGATCCTCTGGTGTCAGTCCCCAGATGTTTCGCGGCAGCCCCTTGCTATTTGGTAAAGAGGCCGATTCAACATCTTGAGAGGGGTTGTTATCAGTTTGATGTCAGAGGATAGAAGCGGGGAGTTGGCATAGGGGTGTGATGAGATTTTCCATTCATCGAATTATGATGGAACTAACCTTCACTATCATGACCTGTCACACTGCTGGGACGGCTGTCTGATGGAACCAAGGACCGGTTCCCACCTTGTGCGATCGATCGATCTGCTGAACGAGGGGAATTGGAGGTGAGGTGGAGATCTTGGGTGGAACGATAGAACATACAAGAATTCCTCGGTGTTGAACTCAACTCATCGGCCGTGTCAGAAGGTGGCCGCGAGACCCGCTGCAAACGCTTAAATACGGCTTCTATGCTAGGACGCCTTTCTGGTGGAGCCGCCCAGCACAGCTCCAGTGTTTCCCACAGTTCATCTGTGAACCACACACTTTCTTGTGGTCTCTTCGGGCGTTCGCCGCTGATGACCTTCCACACGACGACCGCGTCCCCAGACGATGTGAAGGGAATTCGCCCGCTGAGCACTTCGTAGATAACCATCCCCAACGCGTAGCAATCCGATTCCTTTGTCGGTCGACTGTTCGGCAGGCCAAACTGGTCGGGATCGAACAGCTCGGGGCCCATCCACCGTGCCGTCCCACCACCCATGGATGAAAGCGTGGTCATAAGGTTCGAAGGGTCCGAAACGATGGTGGTAAGTCCGAAGTCTGCCAAGCGAGCATGGCGATCGCCATCAATGAGAATGTTGGCCTTGGTAAAAAAAAATCGAATCAGGGCAGGTTGGTGACCAGCATTTGAAGAGCCATACCCCTTTCAAATCCCCGTGTATCATCCCCTCCCCATGCATATATATCAACCCCCTAACGACATCCTTCAGCTATAAGAGTCGGGCAGTTATCAGCGGAGAGTAAAGCCGGGGGTAAAACCAGATTCCTACAAGCTCATACCGGTTGGCATCCTGATGTGCCTCGATGAACTCGCTGATGCTTCCGTTGATCATCCACTCCGATACCATCACAAATTGGGAATCCATCATTGTTGCTCCCAACAACGACAGTACATTCGGATGATGGAGGAGTTTCCATGTTACAGCCTCCTTGCAGAACCTCTGCATAGCCACAATCAGCTCATCTATACAGGTTTTCAGAGAGCCACGCCGATAACCCACCTTTGCAATCTTCTCACATTTGCTCTTCGGGAATACCCTCAGAACTTTGACCGCAACGTTATGCCCCTGATGTTCGCCCATCCACACATCAGCGGACCCACCCCAGTGTGGCGTGTTTTCCGACGGGTCGTAGGAAAATGAGATTTGGAGTGATCTCGGGAGTAGACCCTGGCGGCCACATATCCTGCGCGAAGCTCTCAGACACTCCTTTTGTTGTGGTTGTGGAAGGCTATGCGACGCCTAATCAGCGGGGTGCAAAAGTTTGGGTCGAAGTCAATCGAGGTATTCTGCTGAGAAAGGACGGGGGTACCTCATCTATCATATCGATAAAGACCTGAGCGTCATCCTCACGGAGACATTTGACCACCCGAATCTCATTACTGTCCGAGAAGATTTCCGTGACCAGTGAGATACGTTCATCTGTGGTATGGGAACGGCTAATCAAGCGTCTCCATGCCGGTATGTCACTGCACATGAGAAACTGGTCAGGCAAACAAACGGGTGGTTCCAGAGACGAAACGAACAGGCAACACAAGACCTCCAACACTTCTGACACCCGTGGGCGGAGGTGAGCTTCTTGATTCCAGCAGCGTCGGGTCAACGTCCACAACCGATCCGTGAAAGTTTGCTCGGTCGGTCGTGGCGGGCGCCTCCCCTCCAGAATGGACGACGAAGCTTCGGTAGGTGAGCTGTCCACGAATGGAACTGCACCGGTGAATATCTGTGTGGATAGAGAACCACATCAATCCAAAGGTCAACACGCGAATCATCCATGAATACCTCGATCGTGACCATCGCCAACGAGAAGACATCCCCTTCCTTGCTGTGTGCACCCCACCCACCCAAAATTTCTGGTGCGATCCACCGTACAGTGCCGACACACTCGTCCGCAGCGCCCCATACAGAGTTCAGGCATTGAGTAACCATGACAAGGCCAGGGTCTGTGATTAGTGCGCGACCGTTGGCATTCACAAGAATATTTGGCTAGGTGGGCATCAGCACGGTGGTTCAATGATATCAGAACAATTTCTTACTCCCTTGAGACCTCCATGAATTACATTACAGGAATGGAGGTAGTTCAGCCCCTCAGCAACGTCATACAACTAATGATGGGCTCAGTGTCAAGTGGCGTAACACAGCAGGGAGAATACCTACGAGGCCAAGTCTGTCCGCGTCCGCGTGGTCCACGATGTACTCCACGAGGTTCCCGCAAGGCATCCAGTTAGAAACGAGTTGGGGAGGGTCGATAGTGGCACCCAGAAGGGGGATAATATTTGGGTGGTTCAAGCGTTTCCACACTACGGCTAGTTGGTTGAAGACCTGTTGGTTTCGTCAGCACTGGAGAATGAGAGGGACAGTGCGGCCGTCGAGACACCTTCTTGGCCCTCTGCGGATCTTCGTTGGAGTATACCCGGACACGTCTTATGCGGACCTTTGCACCATTCAACATTCCTTCTTGCGCGTAACCAGGATCTACCGATGGGCCGATCTGGAGGGAACCTGGAATCGTTGATGATTTCGGCAGCGTCTCATGAGCGCCGCATATCCTTCTGAGTTCATGTAAGGATGTCCGGAACGCGTGGGTTGCAGGATCGAATTCATCAAGAACCTACGATTACGGTGAATAAGGAGTGGGAAAGGGAGGTCTGAAGACTTGCATTATCTAGGTACTCAACGAGCCGTGCCAAATCATCATCCCAAAGATGCGGAACGCGTTCTCGATATTCTTTCCCACTGATGATGTTGCGGAGTTGGTTATAAAAGCGGGGCGAAGATTCGTCGAGGTCGTAGAGTTGTTGTAGGGGATCGGCCTGCGAGATCATTGAGAGTGTAAACTTGCGGAGATGAACAGGTTACTCGTGGCCGCTGAGAGCGCAGTAGACCCTTACCTTGCCTGGTCCTCGAGTCTCCTACTAGATTCGGTGTTTCGCGGTCCGTTACGTGGCTTTGGTCATAATTGACCCAATCGCGAACTGAGGCAGGATATCACGTCCGACGATCCGACTTGAAAAGTGGAGGGGGTCACGTGGTCAGCAACCCTCGTCCGTGCTCACCGGGGTCTTAGACCTGTTCAAAGGGATGGGGCACATCACGCGTCGGCTACTAGGGTTGCCGAACGGTCTTCACTTCTAGAAGATTGCGTTGTCGTGGGTTCACGAGGAAGACTTCCACTGGACGATCGACCTGGTCGAACGGCGCGGGTAAGACAGACGGGCGATCCTTCCTGCCCAACAATATCCCTCCGTGCACTTGGGCAAGTTGATAACGAGATCCGTGTCCTGCCCCTGGCGTTTAATTTACTTTGACGGATCCCCACACCGCCCGCCCGGGGTCCTCAACCGACTCTCCACCGTGATTGACGATGGGACGAAAACCCCAGTGGTCTCTCCTCTGTGACCGTTCCTCTTCAAACCTCTTGATTGCCGACAATGCAGAAAGCATCGTCGGTCCGGGGGCGGAGGACCTCTGCGCCGCCGTGGATGAACTTGGCCGATTTGGGGAAATTTACCCTCCTCATCACCTTGGGCATCCCCACCATTCCGCCGTACTTTAGACGTATGACCATCCCCATGGCGTTGAAGGACAACCAGCATATACCAGAACGGGGAACAGGTGGACACCGGCGAGCTCATGGCTCGGGGGAAGGGGGTGCGAACGACGGATAGGACACAACGAGAATTTCGCCACCACGATTGAGCTCTCCCCCATCCGTTCACCCCGGCCACTGCACCCGCTGCGTCCTCGAAATTATTGCCTCTTCCCACTCGCAGTTGATTGGGGAAAGCTAAGTGGGTCTCATCGATCGACCCCACACCTCCTCACTGACATACCGTATTAGCGGCCCCATCACGACGCTTCCCCCACTGCGAGATTATCTACACCCGAGGGACTCCGGCTTATCCACCCTTCTCGTCACTACCGAGCTCTAACATCTCACTCGTCTATGCGCTTGGTGGCACCTTGAACGTAACGGCGTGTGCAATAAGAGGGAAAGCTGAATGAATGATATTTGGGGTAAAATACAGAATCTTTATATACCAAACGAGAGGTGGGCCATAGCGGGCCACGGAGAACGGAGTAGATAACTATGTCATACTATATGATTTAACACAAGTCCGTATATCCAATATCCTTGTTGGCCGTGCGGAGACGGGCCATGGTGGTCGTTGGCCGTGGTCGCATCACGCGCCTGATATTTCCAACAGAACGAAGGTGTGGTTGAAGTCGGGGAAGTTCGTAGAAGTAACGTCGGAAGCATTACTCGCCCTTGAGGTTTATGGCGAGGCAGAGAGTAACCAGGAGGAGTGCGGGGAGCTTTTCAGGTGTATCGAGACGGGACCGACTAGGCCCGTCCCACGGGTTGGGTTGGAACATGGTGAGTCTTACGGTTCCCTCTCCCGGTTTTTTTTGTCTCGGTCATCGCCCAAGTTCCCATCTAGAGGTGACCAAAATGAACATCATATCTCGAAGGGACTCCCTATAATACACCTATATACAATGTTAGAGACCGGCAACCATTCCAAATTGCTTCACGGCGGGGGCAATCGGATGCTTTTCTCAACCCTTTCAATCCACGTCCAGAGTAGGAGTATCAGACTAGATGCACGGAAATAACACACAGCGCAATGTTGCATCCATGCCTAATGTGATTTTTTCGGAAAGGCGAACTCCGCGCAGAATGCTTACCCCGGAGGTTTCGAAACATATACCCTTTCTCAGCGGCCAGGACATTATAGATGTCGAATTACATCACACCCCACAGGCCATTGAGCATCCCACCCAACACTGTGCTCAAGATCACCAGAGGATCGCGCATAAAACTTGGGACAGGCGCTTTTCATCCTTTATGTCCTGACTGTACGCTCCTTTCCGGGGGTTTCTCCACTCGCCTCGATCACTGGGTTGGGGAGACATTCCGAAGGAAACATGGATTTCTACTGTTCAACGAGTCTCCGTCTTTGATGGCAACTCGGGAGTGAGTTCACCCCCGAATAAGTCAAAGAAAATATCCGCGTGCGGTGAATCGTCCTGGAGAGCAGAGAAAAGGTCATCGTTCCCGGCCGGAGTTGATGGGAAGGGGTTCTTCATATGTAGATGGCTCCGACCTCAGACATGAGAGAGGATCGTCCTGCCCATTACTCGCGGCGTCTTTCTTAGGCGAGCTCGGTAATTGAACGGCATGCGCATGCAAGAGGGGTTTCGGTTGATTTGCGAATACGAGACATCGCTATAAATTATTGTGTGGATCAGAGCTACTAATCGATGGTTGCAGTTAACGAGGTGGAATGAGAGTTGATTCTTTCGCTTCTTGAAAGGGAACGGAACCATCAAAACGGCGGAAATGAGTGACTGTCGGAACGGGGGCTTTGATATAGGTGAAGTCACACCGCAAAACATGTCGCGAAAACCGGTGGTAAGCAAAGTGGAATCAGGAACTTGACGTGTAGGCAGGATGGGGACGTACAAAGTTGAGGCACAAAGTGAGAGAGGTGAGCCTTGGTGCGTTTGCGCGATACGGCGGCAATGACGTAGCCCAAAGTTTCGCGCGTCGAGTGGTAGGGTGAGGGGAGTACCGATGCGAGTGGACGGGGGAATGTGTCGACGGAAACGGAGGCTGAGTTGCGGTGGCGGGGCGGAAGGCCGCCCGGGGGTGGAATGGGGGGACTGGCTGTCTGGGACCTGTTGCGATAGTTGATCCCGTCGAACGATCTGGCGGGTCTCGTTAGTTATCCCTACGACCGCAAGGGGGGGAGTCTTGCTGTTTTAGTTCTGGGTTTCAGTGGGGAAACAAACTGGACGGTCGGAGTAGTAGTTCAACGTTCAACGTTAAAAGGCGACCAAGGTGGGGGGGACCCAGCGAAGGTGTGGTTTATTGTTCGGAGGTGGTGGCGAGGCGAGTTGAGGCGTCGCCGGAGGACTTCCGGATGATCAGGTGGAGGTGTCGGGGCCCTTCCGACCCGTCAAGTTTCCATTGCTCTTCGGGCATTAATTACGCTGTTAGGGATGATGGGAAGAGTGAAGTTGTGAGACTGGTGTAAAGCAAGGGCCGAGTACTAAACGTTGGACGGAGGAGTGCCTGATTCTGGCCCGCGTTCTCCCACCCCAGTCTGATAGTTGATGTTGAGGATGGATTGGTTATCACAGTGGAACAGATTGTGGTGATTCGAGAACTTGGAATCGCGAAAGGAGCTACCACCCTCCTCCATCAGGAAAATGCCGAGAAGAAAATGTAAGCGCCTAGAATAAGTAGCCGGAAGTTCTACAGTCGAGGCGCTCATGGTATCGACGGTAGGCTCCAAGCGCATCGAAGCTCGTACAATTGCGCCCGGGTAATTTTACCTCGTCTGGCTTGTTCTGCGGGCGAACTTAGTTCCCCGAAGCGCGTCGATTGCACACAATTGCATAGAGTCCGACTCGAGATTTTCGTGATGGCGCGCCACGTCCGATAGAGCTAGCGCTCGGCCGGACCCAAGCACACTCTCTTTTGTCACATTCTGTTCCGTTGGGCGACTTCGTACCCCCGTCCCGACGTATCGGGCCTGCATCCTTCCCCCATTGCGACTGCCTTTAAATAAATCGGGTGGGGCCTCTGGTACATGTAATTGCCCTCCTACCTCCCCACTTTCTCGCTACTCATGACTCCAGCCAAGAGTGTCCCCCTGCGTTCCCACAATCCCTTGAATCAACTCCGCCGCCTCGACGCGTCTTCCTCCACGTTTCACGATCAAATCAGCAGCATACTTTGTGGGGAGGAGTACAAACGATGGATGTCCAACCTTCAAGGAGATGATCTGGCGGGGCTGACCGACTATCTGGACAAGGTACGCCACTATGTCTCACTTGTTCGATCCCCGCTCAACCTACAGTAGATTCTTGATATTCTCGACCCCTCCAGTCCTGCCTTCCGGAAGTGTCTGCAGGAACTTAGACACATATGTGGTGCCAGAACGATACTACCAAGATCGAACACAGTCCTTTCTCAGATTTTGACTGTTGGGGAGCTTCCTGTTGTCTCGGGAGGTTCTGGCGATATGTACAATGGGTTCCTCAACGGATCGATGGTTTGCGTCAAACGCATTAGGGTATACTCCAAGGATGGCCCTCAGAAAGCCACAAAAGTATATTATTGACGCCATCGCTGCGGGCCGTTACTGACATCACTCAGGCTTTCTACCAGGAGGTCGTAGTGTGGAAACGCTTGGAACATCAAAATGTTGTCCCTCTCCTCGGCATCACTTCCGCTCCTCTCCAGCTTATTTCAGAATGGATGCCCGGTGGAGACCTGAGGAAATACGCCAAGAAGCACCCCGACGCAGACAGACTTGGTCTTGTAGGTGCCCCTCCGCTACGTTTGACCCCACGCTTACTCCTGTAACTAGCTATCTGGTGTCGCTGACGGCCTTCACTACCTCCACTCGCGTAATGTAGTTCACGGAGATCTCAGGGGGGTACGTGAATAATATAACCCCCAATTCGTGACGCTCCTGACACGTGTCTAGTTCAATATCCTCATGGACGCTGCCAACCACCCACGGATAACGAATTTTGGTCTCGCCACGGTCACTCGAAACTTAGATTCAGTACGAGACACCTCAGGCGATTGGGGTCACGGCACGCGATGGACTCCGCCAGAGATCCTGAAAGAAGAGGGCACATACAGCAAGGAAGCGGATGTTTTCTCCTTTGCAATGGTCATGATCGAGGTGCGCTACGAGTGGGTTATCCGCGTCGATGCTCGGCTTACTGTCATCTCATGTTACCACAGGTATTTACCGGCGCAGTTCCGTTCAACGATCGCCGACGTCTAGCGGCCGTGGTGACAATAATGGGTGGCGAGCGCCCTCCACGACCGACCGACCCAAGCTGCACAGACGGGTTGTGGGTATTGATGGGACGCTGTTGGAACCAGGATCCTCGCTTGCGCCCACGGGTTTCAGAGGTGTTAAAAGGTCTACGTGGTTCGTGGATTCTTTCTATTTTGGCAACCATACATCCATTGGCCTCACCATTCCCTCGTATGTAGCTCCACCTTCACCCGTAAAACGCCTCACCCAGAAGCTCGGTTACGCTCCGACTGTGAAAAAAGCGCAACAGGAGCCACCCGCTGGACACAAACCAAGAGGGTCGGATCCCCCTTCGCTCCACAACAAGTTCATACCTGATTTTACAGGTGGCCTTCAGTGTGGCCGGGAGCGGGCGGCCAAAAGCGCTTCGGAAGACGCGCCGGATGGCTACACTAACCAAACTTGTTTGTGACCCAACTCATTACAAGCCCTGTTAACTTACCGATCAGACTCTCCAGCCTGGAAAAGATTACTCAGCAAAACTCTCACCACACCTGAGCGCGTCTCTCTGATCACCGCAATCTTCTCAGACCACGATCAGGTCGAGATACAAAGACACCTCTCTCGGGCCGACGCCCAGACTTTTATCGATATGATGGACGAGGTGATTCTCTGTAATAAATGACGGTTGAATGGACTCTGACTCAGACCTCGACTCCCTGTCCTCTCGTTGGTTAGGTGATGAATAGTCTCGCACCACAGATCCGTAGGAAGTTTCTGCACGCAGTATACAGGGTCTGTGATCACCAAGCCCTGATTCCGCGATCACTGGAAATTCCACTTTGTTATGACCCGAGTGAACGACCAGTATGCTATGGCGGATTTGCGGATGTGTGGAAGGGCAAATATCGCGGAAAGGAGGTCGCAGCCAAGGTTCCGAGGGTACACACAAAGAGTGACCTTGGGCGAATTCGAAGGGTGGGTTGTTTGTGGTGTCCCTCGACTTGTAATGTGTATCAACAACTGACAAAGCCTCATAGGCTTTCTGTAAGGAGGTTGTGGGATGGAGGTCCCTCTGTCATCCGAACGTGTTACCGTTGTTAGGCGTGACGACGACCGGTGATCGGCTCGTGATGGTGACGGAGTGGATGGCAAATGGTAATATCAACGAGTTTTTGAAGGCGAATATCAATGCGGATCGGTTGGAACTTGTATGTCTTTCCCGTTTGAGTCCTCGCCTTCGCTTGCTATTGACAATCACGTATCTGCTGCAGTTAAGAGATGTCACTAAGGGATTGATCTATATGCATGACCAAGGGATAATTCACGGTAATCTTAAAGGGGTACGTTTCCGAACCCCTTGCCAGCCTCATGCATACGCCTTACCGTTCCTAAGACGAACATCCTGATCAACAACAATGGTCACGCCCGCTTAACGGACTTCGGTTCACTCACGATAGCCCCGGACCAGTCGACTGTGGTAACGTCATCCGTGCAGGGCGGGGTGATTCAATGGATGAGCCCGGAACTCCTGTACTCGGAACGCC
>Ga0307513_10000780_pt1 | contig 46207 bp, 35 predicted proteins | sample 15_EM_MG_FD_202174 | JGI IMG/M metagenome (GOLD analysis project Ga0307513, IMG submission 202174) | Populus trichocarpa ectomycorrhiza microbial communities from riparian zone in the Pacific Northwest, United States - 15_EM | ecosystem: Host-associated > Plants > Roots > Unclassified | place...
CACGAGAGTGGTGTTTTACCATGCTTATCTGGCATGTCGGGGTCAACGTCGCCTCGTCCAAGTAGTATTTTCACCACTTCCTCGTGCTCACAGCCAGCAGCCCAAGAGAGTGGTGTCTTGCCCTCCTTATCTGGCCTGTCGGGATTGACGTCATCCCGTTGGAGTAGTAATTTCACCACTTCCTCGTTCCCACTACAAGCAGCCCACGAGAGTGGTGTTTTGCCGTCGTTATCTGGCATGTCGGGGTCGACATCGTTCCGTCCGAGTAGTATTTTCACTACTTCCTCGTGCCCATAAAAAGCAGCCCACGAGAATGGTGTTCTGCCGTGGTTATCTGGCTTGTCGGGGTCGACATCGTCCCGTCCGAGTAGTATTTTAACCACTCCCTCGTCCCCGCAGCGAGAAGCCCACGAGAGTGGTGTTTTACCATGCTTATCTGGCATGTCGGGGTCAACGTCGCCTCGTCCAAGTAGTATTTTCACCACTTCCTCGTGCTCACAGCCAGCAGCCCAAGAGAGTGGTGTCTTGCCCTCCTCATCTCGCTTGTCGGGGTCGACATCGTCCTGTCCGAGTAGTATTTTCACCACTCTCTCCTGCCCATTCCAAGCAGCCCACGAGAGTGGTGCTCGGCCATGCTTATCTGGCTCGTTGGGGTCAACATCATCCCGTCTGAGTAGTATTTTCACTACTTCTTCGTGCCCAAAGGCAGCAGCCCGCAAGAGGGGTGTCTCGCCGTGTTTATCTGACATGTCAGGGTCAACATAGCCCCGTCCGAGTAGTATTCTCACTACTCCCTCGTGTCCACAGCCAGCAGCCCGCGAGAGCAGTGTTTGGCCACCCCCACCCCGCACTTGGGGGCAGGCATCATCCCGTCCGAGTAATATTTCGACCACTCCCAAGTGCCCCTTGGAGGCAGCCCCCCAGAGCGGTGTTTGGCCTTCCACATTTGGCTTGTTAGGGTCGACGTCGTCTCGGCCGAGTAGTAATTTCACCACTTCTTCATGCCCATTCCTCGCAGCCCACGCGAGAGGTGTATCACCCATGCTGTCTTCTGGTTGATACAAAACCTCCCAGCTCTACCAAGCCACTACAATCTCAGCAATCCCGAAGATAATGCGCAGTGTAGACCATCAAATAGGGAAATATTATCAAAATCAATAAGGTTAACATACCGCTTCGGTTCTTTCTAGAGAGTTTTAGTAGTTATGTGGCTATTATAGTTCTTGGATACCTCCAGCTCAAGCAATACCGCGCAACCTAGAAGGTATCGTTTCCTCTAGATTCCCGCACAGAGAGAAAAATATTGTAGCAAGGGCCTGTGTTAGAGCTCGAGAGGGACAGTGGACTGGAGACTAAGAAAGAATGTGCGTTGGGATAGGGAGAGCGACTGGCTGAGGGAGCCTCGACCTGCTGCAAAGTCATATAGCTTGGGTGTTGAAACCGGTGGTGGTGGAAGAATGACTTGATGTGTTTCCTATCTACGACCGAAGGTTTATAATATTATGGAAAATTAATACATGATTGCTAAGACCCGCTACTGGTTCAACCCTACTAATCAACCCCAACACACATGAGGATAGCTACCCGTACCTACTGCTAACTTAAAGCCTAACATTAGGTAGGCTTCTGCAACTGTGGAACGAGTTGTACCAATAGACTCGGGATTACCCCGGAAGCCTCTCGCGGGGTAATAAGGATTGACCGGATAGTTGAAGCCCCCTTATCCACTACCACAGGCCCTTGGTAACACACTAGCAATTGTCCCTATTGAATCACTATTGCTACTGTTGAGGCCCGGGGGCCTTATCTCAACTACTAGGGACTACAAGTACAAGAGCCGCTTGGTGTGAGAGATCCACATCCCAGTGCCCATGCCAAGCCTTTATTTCTCCCTACTATTCCCTTTACCTGACACAAGTGCCCCTAGTTCCAGGCCATGCGCTAAACTTTTGTCTCCCGTGATATGATACATCGTGGTTTCGCAGAATCCGGTGTTCCGAACCGTCTAGCCATTCTGTCTTGGAGGTAGGACCGAACAGACTGCTAGTGGCTGTCCGTCCTTTTCCATTCAGAGGACGGCCTAGGGTAGATGTACACCATTTCGGATGGCCGTGCTCAGGCTTTCAAGTCAGACACTTCAAGTTAAAGATTTCATATCCCTAACTATTTATAATTCTTACACAGCGAGGGTCAAATCGGCAGATATATGGCTTCAGTCGGAATAACACCCGACACAAATTTGGGACGCAGTGGGGAAGTTTGCTTGTACTTTCCCAACCATCTAAATGGTAAGGATAAGATACAGTAAGTTATAAATCGTCAATGAAATCACTCATGACTTCCTAATCTCACAGAAGACACTCAGTAGGATCCGGGTTTCTCATATCCTCCTTATTACTGAGTGCCTCGAATGTCGGCTTAAGCAACCCGTCTCTTGCACTGGGAAGTGCACCAGCGTTATCACTGCCGCTGTTTGAGAGCTCGGAAATTGGATGATCCCTGGTAGTAGATTGAGTTTGCGGCAAAATTCTGAGAACATCCCAGGTATTCTGATGAGAATCAACATCCTGAATATGGGTAGTAGTTTGGCTCTCTTGCGACATCGCCATGGCGGTTGGGGAGAGAGTGTTAAAACCTTGGAAGAGAAATCGGAGGTAGGAGAGGAATGAATTGCTTCTGTCTTATTCTTGACACTTAGAGGACTTGATGGTCTATTTAACCTTCTTCTCTCTCTTGCAGGAACTATGTTTACTTTGTCTACTACACAGCACCATAAACAGCACTCACAGTTCGGCTGCGGTCCCCCCCGTCCCCATCATTTTTTGTTCCCCTATCTCCAACAGTCCTCCCAAATACCTGCCGCCTGTGGCCACCTCCCACAGTCCTTTCCTACACCCCACACTTTTTGATACCCCCATGGCCCCCACAAAATCCTCTCTATCATGCGATTCTGCTAGAATCGCATCGACGCTCAGCGAGGCTAGCAGAGATCTAAGTAAAGGTTAGTTGGAGGATGCTTTGATGTAGCTTCTGAATCGTCGCTGCTTCTACGCGCAGTATGTGCTGCACATTTCCAAAACGTCGGAAGTTTTCATCACAACGTCCGCCTCTACACCATTGTCGGTCCCATTTGGGGTTGTGTTTTTATCCAACCTAGTATATTACCACCATCAGATTTTTTTCGAAAATCCCTTATCCAAAGAACATCTCACTTAAAATTCAAAGCCGATAGACAGCTTTCGACCGGTTCCGATAGTCTAATGGCTAAGAAACTAGTCCCTGCTAATCTGAAACGGGGACCACCATGCATTTGAATCCCAGTCCAGTGGATGTAGTTGGGCATTAAAATAAAATTCCCAGCGAACCACTTTTTTGCTGGTTTGGGCGTTGTGGTTGGGTGAAGCCCTATCTAGTTAGGTATTTGGGGGGGATCATAAAGCTTGGAGGAGAAAACTGAAAGAGTGACTGGTATGTCTCAATCAGTGGCTGGAGCTTAGCATCTGTGACCCAGTGCTCCTTTGTGTCAAAATCTATCAGATAGTGCATAGGTTAGTACAGGGCTACTAGTATTACTCGGGCTAGGTGGTCTTATATCCTATCGTATCCTAGTAATGAGAGCACACGCCCCTTCTATTCAAAATTGCTGAGGATCTCTCAGTAAAGACATCCAGGAAGCAAAAAAGGCCTCCATTGAAATCTACCAACAACTTTAGACGAGATGCATCCACTTCCCATTAAGACCCTAATATCTAGCTTTTAGTGTGATAATCATTTGTTGCAAAACAGTTAACATTCCATCGAATTCCTAGCTGGCGCAGTGACAAACGTATCGAGAACCAATTAGCCCCTGGTGCAACTAGCTGGAGCCCTGGAGCTGAATTCACGCTCACACCGAGTTATTATGGAACAATCCGTCATTTATGGAAGGAGAATTAAAAATCCTGGCCTAGCCTTCGTTAGTAGGCCTATGGGGCTTGTCAGCACTGCTACGAGGTGGCAGGATCTGACTCTAGGCCTTTAGGTTGACGATCGGCGGGGTAACAGAAGTGAATGAAACTCTTTCTTTTGTGCCCCTTGTCTTGGGGAAGCTGTAATGCGGGGTCTGAAAGCTATAAAAGTTTTAGTTAATTCCCAAACCAGCAAGCTACGCTCTCCCTGTTTATTGCCTCGCAATTTGGCTTTTTGTTTTTCGGGCGATGGGAGGTATATAAAGTTAGTGCTTAGTGAAAGACACAAGATTCGAAGAGGCCGGACAGGTAGATCCATGATGAGCACATGATGTTGGAATAAGATTCGTGGGAGATGATACTAAGTTGACACCTCGGCACCTGATTGTGCCATGAGATAACTAGACCGCACTCCTTAAACTCGTAGTACAGTACTGAAGTAAGGTTTCATTCCCTTGTGGAACCATGAACCTGCTTTCTAATATCCAAAGGACTCCTGCGGTTACTCCCGAGCGTCGAGCTTAGTCAGTAGATACTCATGCGAGTAGTCGTTTGTTTCACTACGGATATAACGCGGTAAGACTTGAAATATCCCGGGTGGGCTAACACAACTAGAAGCAGCCCTTGGATTAATGTCCATCCTCACTCTCCCCCACTCTCATGGAGCATTCTAGGAGATATAGAATGCTCACACTCCCATCAATGACTGGAAGCCCCTACTTATCTAATACTCCTACCTCATTCCCCGGTACAAGCCAACATATACCTAAGCAAGAAACACCCATACACTCCTATCAAAAAGACCAAAGAATGGAGTTTTAAGACGCAGCCATCTGAGGAACCCCTGCAGGGGAATGAGAATTTGCCTCTCACAGCTCCTAAGCATATCGCCTTGCTCCAGAACTATGGCTAAGATAGCCAATGGCCTACCCTTGCCCGCTCGGCTTGGGTCTCTTTTGTATCTGTGCCGCAACAGAGTTTCCCCAATGGAGTATCTTTATTGGGATTCGGTCTGTGGCGATGTCCCAGCTAATTGAAGTGATTTCCTTGTCTCTTCGCCGGGATCAAGATTCAGCAGCATCCGTGCTAGAAGCGTTGGGAGAGTCAAAACACATAACATTTAGTGGAGCACCAGAGCTGTCGTCTCAGTATCGAGCTGTGCAAGATCGAGATATTAGCGAGGTTTGGGATTGGATCACTAAAAGTACCCCACTGCTTATCCGGGTTATCCCCACCCCTTCATCACTCAATCCTCACTGCAGGCCGGCGATTCCCAGTCGGCCTCTTCAGCGTAAGAATAGCCACCCCGGGAGAAACCCCACCACTACAAGTGCACGCCAGCCGTAGCAGTCTGAGGCGAGATTTGCTGCAGGTTCATAGTGAGTTTTGAAGTCTTTCATCGATTCCATTGCGTGGCAGGTTTCACTCCCTCCCCCCACTCCGCATTAACCCAAGTAGATCAGAACCTACTACTCAAATCCTTCCACAAGTGCGACAATTTTGCAAGCGGGCTTGATCAGGCTTCGAGGTATTTGGTTCTATCATAGCATCAGGAGATGATATGGCCTGGACGAGGAGATAGTGAAGTTGCAGACCGAGCCTTAGGAGGGGGTATCGCTTAGGGTTTAAATGGATTAGTAGTGGACGGTTAATTGATAGTTCATTAGTTTATCAGTCCCCGAAAGAGCCAAGAGTCGATTGTTATTCCATAGCATTGAGTTGGCAAGGATGTATTTTTCCGAGTGATGCCCTGTGAGCCTGCAACCGCAATGTCGTGTCATAACTCACCACCACCACTATCATCAAAAAAAGTTATAAAATAAAAAAAGCACAATTTTCTTCCCGAGTGATGGGCAGTCATTGCTATTAGGATGTCCAGCTTCCGCATTAGGCTCAGAAAGTATGATAATATAATATTATTTAATCAAGGTTTACAGCGTTTCAAACATATATTTATCATTAACGTCAGCAATTTTCTCATCAATGAACGTGCAATTCCCACCACAGAGAACATCCCAATCAACACTCCAATTCCCTCCAACTGGATCCGCACCCAGGATTTCAGCTATAGACATCGTCAAACCCCAATCTTAACCTCAGCCCAATGCTGTACAGACTGTAAATTAAATCTTCCCCCCCCGAGACAGTGGAAGAAAGAAAAAATCACCAGACCATACTAAGAGAGGCAACTCCAACGTCCTAGCACATGGTCCGATTATTCGAGTTCTTACGGCACTCAATGCCAAGTCTCCTTAGTCTGCGCAATAGACATATGACCGATTGGAGCTGAGACCCGGGCGCCCGAAGGAATAGAGATTAGGTTCATACGAGGACTAGTAGCCGTTATCTAACACCTCCAACAGACAAGAACAGACTGTACACCTCAACACCTCTCCCGTCGCCGCGCCTGCGCAATCGTGCCACCCATCATATCAAACCATGCGGACAGTTGAAGCAACTCGCCATCATATCTTACTTAATCAACAAGTATCTCTCTTGTCATTTTGTACAAATTTTAGAAATACTTGCACAGTATATTTTCCCCACCCTATCTAAACAATCATTGCGTCTGCACTTCAGAGGAGGGGGGGGGAACTGCGGGGTTAGGGAGAAGAAAAAAAGGGGTGATCAACAACCGAAAAAAACAAAAAGCATTGGAGGCAAATAATATCTATAAAGTAAATTTTTTTTCAAGCTATTATACACCAGATTATCTAAATATGGTAGAAATACCGTAGCCCTCCACTGATACCAAACTCTAGGTTTCAAGTAGAAGCTTATAAAGCCCGGCCTGACTCTATGAGAAAAATCCGGGTAGAGGATTGGACGGGTATCTGTAGATGATGGGTGTATGCATGTGATTTCCTTCCACTAAGAAAAAAAGAGAAGATTTAGTAGTGTTTTTGTGTTAGGCTGGCTCTAGAAAGGAAGGGAGAAGGGGTGAGAGGGAGGTTACCATAAGGTAGTTTTTTTTTATAAGAGGTAGGAGAGGGTTGGGTGAGTGGGGTCAGAGGGAGTGGCGATGGCAAGTAGGTTTATGGAGTAATTGTAGTTATGGTGAGAATGGCGTATAGGCTGTCGGTACGGTGTCTGGGGGCGGTAGGAAGGGCTAGGCCGTGCCGTTGGTGGCAAATCTTGGAGACTGTAGTAGAGCTACCACATTAGCGGTAGTAGAGCTACCACTCTCGTGTGGCAATATTCCATAGCCCACCAGAGTGGAGTTTGGCCACGATCGTCTGGCATGTCGGGGTTGACGTCATCCTGTTCGAGCAGTAATTTCACCATTTCCTCGTCCCCATTACAAGCAGCCCACGAGAGTGGTGTTCTGCCGTCGTTATCTTGTTTGTCGGGGTCGACATCGTCCCGTCCGAGTAATATTTCGACCACTCCCAAGTGCCCCATGTAGGCAGCCCACAAGAGTGGTGTCTTGTCCTCTTTATCTGGCCTGTCGGGATTGACGTCATCCCGTCCGAGTAGTAAAATCACCGCTTCCTCGTGCCCACCAAAAGCAGCCAGTGAGAGTGGTGTTTGGCCACACTCATCTGGCCTGTCGGGATTGACATCGCCCCACTCGAGGAGTAATTTCATAACTTCGTCATGCCCATGGCAAGAAGCCGACGAGAATGGTGTTTGACCATAGTCATCAGAAATGTCGGGGTCAACATCGTCTCGTCCGAGTAGTAATTCCACCACTTTCTCGTGCCCATTACAAGCAGCCCACAAGAGTGGTGTTCGGCCATGCTCATCTGGCATATCGGGGTCGATATCGTCCCGTCCGAGAAGTATTTCCACCACTCCCTCATGCCCACTACGAGCAGCTTGCGAGAGTGGTGTTCGGCCATGCTGATCTGGCGTGTCGGGGTCAACATCCTCTCGTCCGAGTAGTATCTTCACCACTTCCTCGTGCCCATAAAAAGCAGCCCACCAGAGTGGTGTCTTGACCTCCTCATCTGGCTTGTCGGGGTCGACATCGTCCCGTCCGAGTAATATTTCGACCACTCCCGAGTGTCCCAGGCAGACAGCCTGCCAGAGTGGTGTTCGGCCCTCCACATTGGGCTTGTTAGGATCGATGTCCCCTCGGCTGAGTAGTAATTTCACCACCCCCTCGTGCCCATTCCCCGCAGCCCGCGCGAGAGGTGTATCACCCATGCCGTCCTTTAGTTGATACACAAACTCCCACCTCTATCAAACCACTACAATCTCAGCAATCCCGAAGATAATGCACAGTGTAGAACATCCAACAGGGAAATGTTATCAAAATCAATAAGGTAAACATACCGCTTCCGTGCTTTCTAGAGGGGTTTGGTAGATATGTGGCTACTACAGTCCTCGAATACCTTCGGCTCAAGAAATACCGCTCAATATAGAAGGCACCGTTTCGCTTAGATTCCCCCACAGAGGAGAATATTCTAGCAAGCGCTTGTGTTAGAGCTCGAGAGGGACAGTGGACTGGAGACTAAGAGAGGATGTGAGTTGGAAATAGGGAGAGCAACTGGCTGAGAGAGCCTCGGCCTGCTGCGAAGTCAGATAGCTTAAGTGTTGAAACCCGGTGGTGGTGGAAGGATGACATGATGTATTTCTTATCTAGGACCGAAGGCTTATATAGAAATACATGGCTGCCAAGACCCGCTACCTGTTCACCCAACCCTACTAATCAACCCCAACACACATGAGGATAGCTACACGTACCTACTGCTAACCTAAAACCTGACATTAAGGGACCGTTTACATAGACGGCCGTCTAGCAACCAGAGAGAGTGGCGACCGTCAAAGAAAGTCAGTTAGGTAAACCGGCTTTTAGTTATATACTAGATAGTATATTAGCTAGGCGTGCAACAATTCTGTTTTCTTTACATACCTTCAACTGTCTGTCTCTTTCTACTAAAAATTAAATTTGTAATAGTGGTTGCACTAGACGGTGGCCTCTCAAGCGTTTTCTGATAAACCGCGCGAAAGTGTTTGGCCAATTTTCCACAGTCCTAGATTCTTGTAGCTAGACCGTCAAAAAATTATGGTGCCTACTCTAGGCAAACGCTATCTACTTTGCCGCACTCTCCCTCACTGTTAAGCCGCCCTTAACGGTCGGCATCGTTGCAGGCTTTTAGACGGACATCTCTAGGTAAACGGGCCCTAAGACTGTAGGTTTCTGGAATTATCGAACGAGCTGTACTATGATAAAAGGCTCTGGATGAGCCCGGAAGCCTCTCGCGGGTAATGAGGGTTAACCGGATAGTTGAAGCCCCCCGTCCACTACCACAAGCCCTTGGTAACAGACCAGCAATTGTCCCTATTGAATCACTATTGCTGCTGCTGAGGCCCGGTGACCTTATCTCAACTGCTAGGGACTACAAGAGCCGCTCGGTGTGAGAGATCCACATCCCAGTGCCCATGCCAAGCCTTTCTTTCTCCCTACTATTCCCTTTACCTGACACAAGTGCCCCCAGTCCCAAGCCATGCGCTAAACTTTTGTCCCCCGTGATATGATACATCGTGGTCTCCCACAGAATCCAGTGTTCCGAACCTTCCAGCCCTTCCGTCTTGGAGGTAGGACCGAACAGACTGCCAGTGGCTCTCCGTCCTTTTCCATTCAGCGGACAGCCTAGGGTAGATGTACAGTAGTTTGGGCCCCGGGATGGTTTCAGATTCACCATTTCGGATGGCCGTGCTCAGGCTTTCAAGTCAGACACTTCAAGTTAAAGATTTCATATCCCTAACTATTTATAATTCTTACACAGCGAGGGTTAAAGCGCTAGAAATATGGCTCTAGTCGGAATCACGCCCGACACAAATTTGGGACGCAGTGGGGATGTTTGCTTGTACTTTCCCAACCATCTAAATGGTAAGGATAAGATAAGTTATAAATCGTCAATGAAATCACTCATGACTTCCTGATCTCACAGAAGACACTCAGTAGGATCCGGGTTTCTCATATCCTCCTTATTACTGAGTGCCTCGAATGTCGGCTTAAGCAACTCGTCTCTTGCACTGGGAAGTGCACTAGCGTTAGCACTGCTGCGGTTTGAGGGCTCGGAAATTGGATGGAGATATCTGGATCCCTGGTAGTCAATTAAGTTTGCGGCAAAATTCTGAGAACATCCCAGGTATTCTGATGAGAATTAACATCCGTAATATGGGTAGTAGTTTGGCTCTCTTGCGACATCGCCATGGTGGTTGGGGAGAGTGTGTTAAAAAAAGCCCTTGAAAGAGAAATCGGAGGTAGGAGAGGAATGAATTGCTTCTGTCTTATTCTTGACACTTAGAGGACTTGATGGTCTATTTAACCTTCTTCTCTCTCTTGCAGGAACTATGTTTACTTTGTCTACTACCGAGTATAGTTCTTGGATAAGTCATCGTCGGTCGGGTGAAGTACCCGTCAAAGTACAGCGAAACTGAGCCTCAACGAAACCTACAGCACAACAAGATCCTCAATACTAATAGTTGCTAAATTTAGCCTATGGGTAGCTAGGAGCTTGTTGATTCAGCCCATAAACACGACTTTAGCCGCAATTGCTTATGAATTGACCCTTGTGGAGACAAATAAAAAGTGGGAAGTCGAATTGTCCATGCCAAGCCGTGGAATTTGTATGGGGCCCACAGAAAAAGGTATGATATCATACTTGCTTACAAAATTGCAATCTTCGGCCCACCAATGACACAGCATGAGTCTGATTCTGTTGAAATTTCCGTTTAGTGAAGTCAAGATATACCTCTAGTGCTTGGGCCCTTAGATACTTAATTGCGGTGGATATGATACTGTTTCGTGGTTGCAAAAATGGCCAATTTTGGGGTAAAAAGGGTAAGTGACGATCTCATTAATTTTGTCACCGAACTGTACATAGCATCATAATACAATACTCACAGTTCTGCTGCGCCCCCCCGTCCCCATATTTTTTGCTCCCCTATCTCTAGCAGTCCTCCTAGATACCCGTCGTCTGTGGCCACCTCCCACAGTCTTTTCCTACACCCCACACTCTTTTTCGATACCCCCACAAAATACCCTCGATTATGCCATTCTGCTATAATCGCATCGACACTCAGCGAGATTAGCAACATCGGAAATTTTCTTCACGACGTCCGCCTCCACATCATTGTCGACCCCATCTGGGGTTGTGTTTTTATCCGACCTAGTATATTACCAGGTTCGGGTTTTTCGAGAATCTCGTATTGAAAGAACATCTCACTTAAAATCCAAAGCCGATTGATAGTTTTCGACCAGCTCAGATAGTCTAATGGCTAGGAAACTAGTCCCTGCTAATCTGAAACGGGGACCACCATGCATTTGAATCTCAGTCCAATGGATGTAGTTGGGCATTAAAATAAAATGCCCGGCGAACCACTTTTTTGCTGGTTTGGGCGTTGTGGTTGGGTGAAGCCCTATCTAGTTAGGTATTTGGGGGGGATCATAAAGCTCGGAGGAGAAAACTGAAAGAGTGACTGGTATGTCTCAATCAGTGGCTGGAGCTTAGAATCTGTGACCCAGTGCTCCTTTGTGTCAAAATCTATCAGATAGTGCATAGGTTAGTACAAGGCTACTCGCATTACTTGGGCTGGGTGGTCTCATATCCTATTATATCCTAGTAATGAGTGCACACCCACTTCCCATTTAGACTCCGACCAATATCCAGCTTTTAGTATGAGAAGTATTTGTTCTAAAATAGTTAATATTCTATGAAATACCCAGCTTGCACAGTAGCTAACGTGTCAAGACCCAATTAGGCCCTAGCGCAACTAGCTGGAACCCTAGAGCTCAATTCATATTCGCACAGAGCTATCATCGAACGATCCGTCATTTATGGCGGGGGTTGGGATCCTGGCCTATGGGGACTGGGGGATTGAGGGAGTTGGCCTTCATCGGTGGGGCTATGGGGCTTGTCGACCCTTCTATGAGATGGCAGAATCCAACCCCAGACTTTTGGGTTCCCGATCGGCGGGGTAGCAGAAAGGAATGAAAACTTTCTTTTGTGCCTCCTGTCTTGGGGAAGCCGCCGTGTGGGTCCCGAAAGCTATAATGGTTTTAGTTATTTTCAAACTAACAAGCTACCCTTTCCCTGTTTATTGCCTTGCAATTTAAACTTTTTTGTTTTTCCGGCGATGGGAGGTATATATAGTGCATAGCAAAAGACATAAGATTGGCAGACGCCGGGCAGATACATCCATGATAAGCACATGACATTGGAACAAGATCTATGGGATGTGATACATACTAACTTGGCACCTCGATACCTGATTGCGTCATGAGATGATTAGGTAGCACTTCTCGAACTCTTAGTACAATACAGAAGTAAGATTTCATTCTCTTGTGGAACCATGAGCCTGCGTTCTAATATCCGGGGGACTCCTGCAGTTACTCCTGAGCATCGGGCTTAGTTAGTAAATACTTATGCTAGCAACCATCCATTTCACTACAGATATAACGCGGTAAGATCTCCAATATCCCGGGTTGTCTAACACAGCTAGAAGAAACAGCCCCTGCATTAATGTCCATCCTCACTCTCCCCCTCTCATGGCGTATTCTCGGAGATATAGAATGCTTACACTCTCATCAATTACAGGAATCTCCTGCTGATCTAATACTCTTTCCTCATCCCTCTGTACAAGCCAACATAAGCTTAAGCAAGAAACACCCAGACACTCCTATCAAAAAGAGAGAAGAATGGAGCCCTAAGAGGCAGTCATCCGAGGAACCCCTGCAGGGGAATGAGAATTTGCCTCTCGCAGCTCCTAAGAATATCACCTTGCTCCAGAACTATTGCAAAGGTAGCCCATGGCCCACCCTTGCCCGCCCGGCTTGGGTCTCTACTCTATCCGCTGTGCCGCAACAGAGTTGCCCCAATGGAGTACCTTCATTGGGATTCAGTTTGTGGCGATGTCCCAGCTAATTGGAGTGATTTCCTTGTCTCTTCGCCGGGATCAAGATTCAGCAGCATCCGTGCTAGAAGATTTAGGAGAGTCAAACACATAACATTTAGTAAAACACCAGAGCTGTCGTCTCAGTATAGAGCTGCGCAAGGTGGAGATGTTGGCAAGGTTTGGGATAGGATCACTAAAGGTACCCCACTGCTTATCCCCATCCCTTCATTACTCAATCCTCACTGCATGCCGGGGATTTCCAATAGCCTCTTTAGTGTAGGAAAAGCCACCCTGGGAGAAATCCCCCCACTACAATAAGTACAGTACATATTCACCGCAGCACTCCGAGGCGACATTTGCTGCAGGCTCATAGTGAGGTTCGGAGTCTTCCATCGATTCCGCTGCGTGGTAGGTTTCTCCTCCCCCCCACTCCACATTAACCCACGTATCTCAGAACCTACTCGAAAATCCTCCTGCAGATGATGCTACCAAAACTGTTGGAAATTAACCCCTTTAGGCTGCTCACCATATATTTTCCATTCCAACCAGATGGGAAACGCGACTACGATTAGCTATAAGCCTAAAACGAACGATGGCTTCACGAGTGTTCCACCACTATTAGCTTCTAACCACCCAACACACCTGACCCTGCATACCTGGTGCGACATCACCAAACACCGATTCATCAATGATGAAACACAAACACCAGCAAGAGCCGAGCATCCATCCTCACCCTCGGTGACCGGCACTGCCCTCGGCAGGTGGCATAAACACTACCCTCGGCCACGATACTTCTACCTCGGATATGAATCGGCACAACGCAAAAGAAGGACGACCTAGGGACGGAAAGTGGGAGAGAAATCTGGCACGCTCTGGAAGTGTGCGGGGAGGAAGGTTTTCACTTGAGGAGGATATAAGATAGCCTGTTCTTCCCTTTGTTTGTTCGTTATCGGTTGATCATCGCGTTTTCACTCACAGTCCTACGGTTATCTCTTGTCTTGTCAAAGTCATTCGTTATTGTATACGATCTCTTTATTCTTTGGTTCTTCTCTTATATCTTTTGTCCGTCATCCTTATTCGTATCAATAAAAGTGTTCGCATCGTTCAGGAAACTAAGGATTAGATCCACTGCGCCCTACCGCCTATTAGTTGTTTAAAAAAAAACGGTGCTCGCGAAGTGGTCCTCCCTCACCACGGCTTAAATATATTTCGGGACCACGTTGACTGGTGGATAGTTAGTTGATAGCGCATTTCTTTGTCAGTCCCGAGGGAGCCAAGAGTCGATTATTATTCCCTAGCATTCAGTTGGCAATGATGGATTTTTCCGAGTGATACCCTGTGAGCTTGCAACAGCAATTGCTGGAAACTGTAGTTATGGGTGCGCTCTCCTCTTATCTGTTGCTGTAGTTACGAGTGACACCTCGTGACCACTTCCCCTGTTCCCTCTCAAATCCTCACTTCTCTTTTTTCTTTCTTCTTGTTTCTTCCCTTCTTCTTCTTCTCTCTCAATAGTCTTCTTGTTCAATAAGTAAAAACAAGTCTTTTGCCTTCTCCGGTGACTACTTTGCCTTTGAACCTGTGGAACTACTCGCTTTCCCTCTTCTGCACCCGATAGTTCTCAACAGCGATGTCGTGTCATAACCCACCACAGGTACCACCACCACCAAAAAAAAGTTATAAAAAAAGCTATAAAAAAAGCACAATTTTCTTCGCGAGTGATGGGCAGTAATTATTGTTAGGATGTCCGGCTTCCACATTAGGCTCGGCAAGTATGATAATCAAGGTTTACAGCTTTACAAACATCTATTTATCGTTAGCGTCAGCAATTTTCTCGTCAATGAACGTGCAATCTCCACCACAGAGAACATCCCAATCAACACTCCAATTCCCCCCAACTAGATCCGCAACCAGAAGCTCAGCTATAGGCATCGTCAAACCCCAATCTCAACCTCAGCCCAGTGCTGTACAGAACGTAAATTAAATCTGCCCCCCGAGACAGTGGAAGAAAGAAAAAATCACCAGACCATACTAAGAGAGGCAACTCCAACGTCCTAGCACATGGTCCGATTATTCGAGCCTCTCTCTATGTACTGTACGTATCATACTTATCTCAATGTGCGATCTGATGATCCGATCGAGTGAGGCTCTGGTGACTGATGATCAGATAGGGGAGAAAGTTTTCCTACTGAGCGTTAGCCACCACCACCGCTCTCTGCCCCCTCTCCCTTTCTCCATCACCATCCATATTATTCACTCCCCGAAGAACTCCCCCGCAGCTCTCCTATTTGATTCTTTCTCTTCTTTCTCTTCTTTCCTTTACTTGGATTTCTTTAATCTTCGCATTTATTACACCTTTTCCCCCTGCACTCAATCCTGCCAACCCCGTGAAACCTACCCCCCCGCTCATTAAACACAAACACAAAGACTGTAAGGTAATGGGTCGCGCTTATGCTCCGACGACTGAAGATACTTTAAAGTTCTTCAACTTCGCTGAGTAGACTGGTCTTGACGGCCGGCTAGTGGAAACTGCACTTTTAAGATATGGGAGTAATGGTAAGGCGGCTCCGTGTCAGGCTAATGGGTTTGAACTTGGGCTAACCTTACCTGGGGGTTAGCGCTCCCCGGAAAACCTCCGATCCCATTATGGCAACTTGTCTTGAAGCAATTCAAGGATCAGCTGGTGATAATATTACTGGCCTCTGCCGCGGTGTCATTTGTATTATCTTTTCTGGAGTGGGGTGCCGGCCTGACTGCTTTTGTCGACCCTGCTGTTGTGAGTGATCCTTTTTTGCATATTCTCGGCTGGAGTTTTTGGTAAAAGTGCTGATGTTTGGTCAAGATCCTTACTATCTTGATTCTTAATGCGGTTGTGGGTGTTTCCCGGGAAAGTAGTGCCGAAAACGCAATTGCTACCCTTCAGGAAGGTCCCGCCAGCAAAGCAGAAGTTATTCGGAATGGTCATGTTTCCCAGATTCGGGCTGAGGAACTTGTTCCCGGCGATATTGCCGGCGTAGCAGTCGGTGATGTGATACCAGCTATGATACCGTATGATTGCCATCATTAGCAACGCCTTCTGTATCCACCAAGCCATCCTCACTGGTGAGAGTGAGAGCCTTAGCAAAAATACACGATATACACACTAGCATCATTTGGCAAATACTAGAACTTACGCCATTGAAGCAAAAATCTGAACGACCTTGGGGATGTTCTAGCAAAGGTTATCTTGGTAATTTGTGTAATTGCCTGGCTTATTAACATTGGAAACTTAAGCGATATGTCTCACAGCGGTTGACTGAAAAGTGTCATCTACTACTTGAAGGTGATAATCATCGGGTCGGTGGATATACCGGGCGAAAGGCTACTAACATACTTCGACAGATCGCCGTTTCATTCGGAGTCATTCAATAATGACATGTATACCGCAGATGGTGATTACATCAAAGACATGGAAGTTAACGACCGTCGCAATCGATACCCACGGACAAAACCGCCACTCAGAAAATTGCAAACATAGCTCTTCCACAGTTGCGGGTTTTATTAACTACTCCCTTCCCTGGGTACGGAGGAGCAAGGGGCTTTTGAGCAGGTGGTTGGCTTTCGGGGCGATTTGAATATAGAGATAGTAGGTAGTGGCCCCAAAGACCTCATGTTTGATTCCGTGCCTCGGTCAGATATAATGGGATCTCCCACTTCCGATACAAGCCCAACTGGAGCAGGGAAGAAGATCAAGAACCGTGGTCTCATGCTTATGGCTAGAGGTGCTGGTATCTCATGACTTGAAGTCTTTGACCTCGAACCAGTCAAGAGGGTCCAAACAGAGCCTCACAAGGTGAGCGAGATTAGGCAAGCAGTCCTTTATCCCGTGAAAGAAGATGTACACTGACACCGTGACCCCATCGATCCCCGGAAGCAACTGCTAACGAATTCACAGAATCCATTAAATTTGAAAGAATGAAAAGAAATCAAGGACGAATTAAAAGAGGTAGAAGAGACAGCATTAGAGATCAGCCAAGAAATCTTATCCTGAACTTCAGAATACCTCCTGGCAGTCCTTCTATCAGTAAACACTGACCTTTCCCTCCGTGAGACTCACCTCTGCGCCCTCGCCGAATACCTCCAAGCCACCTTCCCTCCACTCCGCAAGAAAAACATCTGGCGCCTTCTCACTGACGCAGAGAAGTGCCATGTCGCTCATGCAGTCAGGACCGTGCGAGAAGCCTATCTCCGTCAGAGGCCAGAAGGTGAGAAAGGGGCCCTCAAGGTTATCATCCCTGAATTATTAGGCTCTGACAAGAATATAGGCGGCAGTAACCCTATCAGAACCTGGTCCTGCGATATATAGGATCTATTGAAGATCTGATCCCGAAGGCTAAGCACGCAATGGTCAAAAAAACAAGCAAGGGTCGATAAGAAAAAGTAACCATGGCCAAAATGGATGCTGAGGCCAATGATATTGTCCTCGCGGCGTTGATGAAGCCATGGGATTTCCGAGTCTGCTCTGTCAAATTATACAGACTTGACAAGCCTGGTGTTGATTCAAATAGGACAATGAATAAAACTACTGGCTCGCTGCTCGTGTCGACCCGCAGGACAGACATTTTACAAGCCCCCAGTATCCATGATCAAAACCACTCAGGGGGCCAAGACTAGCCTCAGATCTCGAAGGCAAAGAAGTAATCGAACCGGTCGCCGAGCAGTAGTCGGGTTCGCAGCAGCCTGCTGTCTCGGCTTCGAAGAGCCCTCCTCATAGTGCGAGCAGCAGATCAAAGACAGCGGGGCCCTGCCGTGAAGGCAAAACCATAAAAGAGCGCTACATTGTGCAACGTGGTGGGTGGATAACACCTCTCGCCGAACTAGGCATGCCCGAGAAAGCCTACGAGCTCGTGGAGAAATGGCAAGACTATCGAACACTCGTAGAGCACTGCTCGGGGGAGATCTCCAAATTGGAACTGGTAGAGATACAAACCGTGTCTACGAAGCAGTCAAAGTCATCAGGAAGACCTCCATCGACACCGAAGACGCCATACAGATCAGCCTAGAGAAATACGCGGGCTGCACACTAGCCAGCAAGGAGCGAGCCAGCTGTCGCTACCTCTGGAAACGCCTTTGCCCGGGCCGTGGGGGGGAAGGTGATGGGCGTGGAGGATCTTGCAGACATGCTCACATCAGAGCTGCTTTCTCCTTACTATTTACCACTGAAATCTCTTTAGAAATTGCAATAAATCTTGGAAAAGTTACCGAGCATGAGGGCAAAACACCGGATGAAATGTACAGTACTGGAGCCTAGAGGTAAATATTGTGGAGGATATTCCGGAAAATATGTCGGAAATGTAGGTATGGGCAAGGCTATTTGGTACCCCCCCGACAATCAGCTAATGGCTATGAATCTAGGTTTCTACAGGTTTCCTTAGATATCGATGTCATTTTACATGAACCAACAATCTCCGGCGGAAGATAAAAGCCAAGAAAGATGGCAGCTGGATTGCAGTTGAGAGATGGTTATGATGCGACGATCGAGCGGATAAAGGCTCAGGGTGGAGAGAAATCTCGACCGGGAAAGACGGCATCGAGGTGGATCACTGGTGCAGAATGGCCACTGTGAGCGAATCAGCTCTGCCACACCCTTGCTGTCAAGCTAGGCTTTATGGATTTCAATATTGACAACATCCCTTCAATGTTGGCTCTCGTAAGCTGCTATCAATGGCTTGTAATAGTGGATAACGAACAATCAACTGTGCAATCCATCCAGTTTACTCTCCAGCAGTTTGTTTTCACTCGCAAGAAAAATACTCTCGCAAGCTGTGTTGACAAACCCCTGGTAATGAGTCCTATACATACTTAGCACTATATAATTGACTTTTATGTACTCATATGTATTAATCTCTCAGTTATAGATATTAAAGTATCATATGGATTTTACAATTATCAATTTCCTTGACCACATAATACAAGCTATGATAGCAGAATTTTCAATAGGATAAAGCCCTCAAGGTCTTGAGGAGGGCTGCTAGTTCTCACGGTGCTCAATACCAAGTCTCCTTAATCTGCACAATGGCCATACCGATTGGAGCTGAGACCCGGGCGCCCAAAAGAATAGAGATTAGGTTCATACGAGGACGAGTAGCCGTTATCTAACAACCTCCAACAGACATGAACAGACTGTACACCTCAACACCTCTCTCCCATCACCACACCTGCGCGATCGTGCCACTCATCATATCAAACCATGCGGACAGTGGAATCAACTCACCATCATATCTTACTTAGTCAGCAAGTATCTCTCTTGCCATTTTGCACAAACGTTAGAAATACTTGCACAGTATATTTTCCCTACCCTATCTAAACAGCCATTGTATCTGCGCTTCAGAGAGGGAGGGGGGGAACTACAGGGTTAGGAAGAAGGAGGAAAAAAAGGGGTGATCAACGACCGAAAAAAAGCAAAAAGCATTGGGGGCAAATAATATTTATGATGGAAATATATTTTTTCAAGCTATTATACACCAGCTCATCTGAATATGGTAGGAATACGGTAGCCCTCCACTCACACCAAACTCTAGGTTCCAAATAGGAGCTTACAAATCCCGACCTGACTCCATAAGAAAAAATCCGGGTAGAGGATTGGACGGGGCAGATGATCAGTGTATGCATGTGATTTCCTTCAGAGAAAAAAAAAGAGAAGATTTAGTAGTGTTTTTGTAGCAAGCTAACTCTAGAAAATAAGGAAGGGGTGAGAGAGAAATTACCATAGTAAAAAGTTTTTTTTAAGAGGTAGGAGAAGGTCGGGTGGGGTAAGAGGAGAGAGGGAGTGGCGAAGAAAGGCAGGTTTATGGAGTAGTTGTAGTTATGGCGGGAATGGCGCACAGGCTGTCGGTACGATACGGTATCTGGGGGCGGTATAGCAGGAAGGGAAATGCCCCTTCGGACTTAGGCTGTGCCGTTGGTGGCAAATTTTGGAGACTGTATTAGAGCTACCACTCTCGCGTAGCCATATTCGGTAGCCCACCAGAGTGGAGTTTGGCCGTAGTTGTCTGGCTCGCCGGGGTCGACATCGTCTCGTCCGAGTAGTATCCTGACCACTCCCTCGTTCCCATAGCGAGCAGCCCATGAGAGTGGTGTCCTGCCCTCCTTATCTGGAATGTCGGGGTCGACATTTTCTCGTCCGAGTAGTATTTTCACCATTCCCTCGTGTCCATAGCGAGCAGCCCACAAGAGTGGTGTCTTGCCCTCCTTATCTGGCATGTCGGGGTCGACATCGTCTCGTCCGAGTAGCATCTTCACCACTCTCTCAGCAGAGCGAGTAGCCCACGAGAGTGGTGTTTGGCCATGCTCACCTGGCTCGTCGGGCATTCCCTTGTGTCCATAGCGAGCAGCCCACAAGAGTGGTGTCTTGCCCTCCTTATCTGGAATGTTGGGGTCGACATCATCTCGTCCGAGTAGTATCTTTACCACTTCCTCGTGCATACAGTTAGCAGCCCACGAGAGTGGTGTCCTGCCCTCCTTATCTAGAATGTTGGGGTCGACATCGTCTCGTCCGAGTAGTATTTTCACTATTTCCTCGTGCCCATAAAAAGCAGCCCTCGTGAGTGGTGTTCGGCCATACTCATCTGCCATGTCGGGGTAGACATCGTCTCGTTCAAGTAGTAATTTCACCACTTCTTCGTACCCACAGTCAGTGGCCCATGAGAGCGGTGTTTGGCCATTCCCATCTGGCTTGTCGGGGTCAACACCGCCCAGTCCGAGTAATGTTTCGACCACTCCCAAGTGCCCCATGGAGGCAGCCCACGAGAGCGGTGTCCTGCCCTCCTCATCTGGCATGTCGGGGTCGACATCGTCCCGTCCGAGTAATATTTCGACCACTCCCAAGTGCCCCATGGAGGCAGCCCACGAGAGTGGTGTCTTGCCCTCTTCATCTGGCCTGTCGGGGTCGACATCGTCCCGTCCGAGTAATATTTTGACCACTCCCAAGTGCCCAATGCAGACAGCCTGCCAGAGTGGTGTTCGGCCCTCCACACTTGGCTTTTCAGGGTCGATGTCCCCACGGCCGAGTAGTAATTTCACCATTTCCTCGTTCCCATTCCCCGCAGCCCACCCGAGAGGTGTATGATGCATGCTGTGATTTCGTTGATAGAAGACAAACTCCCAAATCTACCAAACCACTACAGTCTTAGCAATCCCGAAGATAATATGCAGTGTAAACCATCCAACAGGGAAATCGTATCAAATCAATAAGGTAAACATACTGCTTCCATACTTTCTAGAGCAGAATATTTTAGTAAGGGCGTGTGCTAGAGCTCAAGAGAGACAATGGACTGGAGACTAAGAAAGGATGTGCGTTGGAAATGGGAGGGCGATTGACTGAGAGAGCCTCGGCCTGCTGTGAAGTCAGATAGCTTAAGTGTTGGAACTCGGTGGTGGAGGAAGAATGACTTGATGTATTTCCTATCTACGACCGAAGGTTTATATAGAAATACATGATTGCCAAGACCCGCTACCTGTTCACTCAACCCTACTAATCAACCCCAACACAAATGAAGATAGTTATCATACCCGTACCTACTGCTAACCTAAAACCTAACATTAAGCAAGCTTCTGCGATTGTCAGACGAGCTGTACCAAGGGGCTTGGAATGAGCTCGCTGGGTATGAAGATTAACCGGATAGTTGAAGTCCCCCTGTCCACTACCAACAGGCCCTTGGTAACAGACTAGCAATTGTCCCTATTGAATTACTATTGCTGCTGCTGAAACCCACTTTCAGACTCGCAAGTTGCATTCTCCGTTTTTGTTGCCTTGCAACTTAAACCTTCTTTTTTTCCGGCGATGAGAGGTGCTCATAGTGCCCAGTGAAAGACATAAGACCGGCAGATGCCGGACAGGCACAGTCGGGATAAGCACACAATGTTGGAATAAGATCCATGGGATACTATACCAACTTGGCACCCCTGCATCTGATTGCGTCATGAGGTGATCAGTTCGCATTTCTGCCTCTCACAGCTTCTAAGAATGTGCCCTTGCTCTAGGGTACGGCCAAGATATCCCACAGCCCACTTCTCCCCTCCTCGCTTAGATCTCTACCCTATCCGCTAAGCCGCAGGACAGTTCCCGCTAGGGATTATTTTTATCAGGATTCAGTTTGTGGTAATGTTCTAGTCAATTGGGGTTATTTCCTTGCCTCTTCGCCGGGATCGAGATTCACCAGCATCCGTGCTAGAAGCGTTGGGATAGTCAGAGCACATAACATTTAGCGGAACGCCAGAGCTGCCATCTCAGTATAAAGCTGCGCAAGATCGAGATGTTGAACAGGTTTGGGATAGGATCACTAAAGATGCCCCACTGCTTATCCCCACCCCTTCATCACTCCTCACTTCATGTCGACGATTCCCAGTCCCCTTCAGCGTAGGAAAAGCCACCCTGGGAGAAACCTTGCTACTACGATAAGTACTTTCAGCCGTAGCACTCTGAGGCGACATTCGCTGAGGGCTTATAGTGAGTTTCGAAGTCCTTCATCGATTCCACTGCCCGGTAGGTTTCGCCCCCTCCCCCCACTCCACATTAACCCACGTAGCTCAGAACCTACTACGCAAATCCTTCTGCAGATGATGCTACCAAAACGGTGCTAGCGAAGTGGTCCTCCTCCACCACGACCTAAAGATATTTCGCGGCCACATTGACCACTACCGAGAGGTGCTCCTCCAGCACCGTAGACGTGGAAATCACCACATGTAACAAAATTCCGATCACAAGACCCGGTGTCTGGATTTTAACGCCTTGCATAAGTGCGACAATTTTGCAAGCGTGCTTGATCGGGCTCCGAGGTATTAGGTTCTAGCATCAGGTGATGATATGACCTTGACGAGGAGACAGTAGAGTTTCAGACCGAGCCTTAAGAAGGGGTATCGCTTAGGTTTTAGATGGATTAGTGGTGGACGATTAGTTGATAGCTCATTGGTTTGTCAGTCTCCGAAAGAGCCAACGGTCGATTATTATTCCCTAACATTGAGTTGGCAAGGATGGATTTTCCGAGTGATGCCCTGTGAACTTGCAAAGGCAGACTTGTGTCATAACTTCACGACCACCACTATCATAAAAAAAAGTTATAAAAAAAGCACAATTTTCTTCCCGAGTGATGGGTAGTCATTTTTATTAGGATGTCCGGCTTCCACATTATGCTCAGCAAGTATGATAATATTATAATGTTATTCAATCAAGGTTTACAGCGTTACAAACATTTATTTATCATTCGTCACTGAACGTGCAATTCCCACCACAGAGAACATCCCAATCAACAAACCAATTCTCTCTCTCCAACTAGGTCCGCAACCAGAAACACCGCTACAGCCACCACCACCGAATCCCAACCCCGATCCCAGCCCAGTGCTGCGCAGAATGTAAATTAAAGCTCTCCAACTACTCAATACCAAGTCTCCCAAGTCTGCACGATGGCCGTGTGATCGAAGGGAGCTAAAACCCAGGCGCACGAAAGGTTAGGGATTGGGCTCGTGCGAGGGCGAGTAGCCATTATCTAACAACCTCCAACCTCCAACAGACTGTAAACCTCAACACCTCGCTCCCATAACCACACTTGCTCGATCGTATCATACCACCTCCATCATATCAAACCATGCGGATATCGGAAACTAATTACCACCATACCTTGCTTGGTCAACAAATAGCTCTCTCGTCGTTTTGTACACAAGTTAGAAATACTTGCATAGTATATTTATCCCACTCTATCTAAACAGCCATTGCGTCTTCACCCCCTCGGGGCGGGAGGGGAACTACAAAGTTAGGAAGGAAGAAGAAGAAAAACGGTGATCCACGACCGAAAAAGAACAAAAGGCATTGGAGGCAAATGATAATTATGATGGACGTTTTTTTTTAAGCTATTATACACCAACTTATCAAAATACGGTAGAAATACCACAGCCCTCCACTCACACCAAACTATAGGTTTTTCAAAAAAGAGCTCACAAATCCCGACCTGACTCCATGGTCCGGGTAGAGGATTAGACGGGTACCTGTAGATGATGGGTATATGCATGTGATTTCCTTCCACCAAGGAAAAAAAAGAGAAGATTTAGTAGTTTTTTTGTGGTAGGCTGGCTCTGGAAAGGAAGGGAGAAGGGGTGAGAGGGAAATTACCATAAGTCAGATTTTTTTTTATAAGAGGTAGGAGAAGGTTGAGTGGGGTTAGAGGAGAGAGGGGGTGGCGACGAAAGGTAGGTTTCTGGAGTAGTTGTAGTTATGGCGAGAATGGCGCATAGGCTGTTGGTACGATATCTGGGGGTGGTAGGAAGGGCTAGGCCGCGCCGTTGGCGGCAAATCTTGGAGACTGTAGTGGACCTACCACTTCCGCGTAGCCATTTTGCGTAGCCCACCAGAGTGGAGTTTGGCCGTAATTGTCTGGCCTGTCGGGATTGACATCACCCCGCCTGAGCAGCAGTCTCACCACCTTCCCGCTCCAATGACTAGCAGCCCATGAGAGTGGTGTTCTGCCTTGGTTATCTGGCTTGTCGGGGTCTACATCGTCCCGTCTGAGCAGTATTTTGACCACTCCCTTGTGCCCACAGCAAGCAGCCCACGAGAGTGGTGTCTTGCCCTTTTTATCTGGCCTGTCGGGATTGACGTCATCCCGTCCGAGAAGTAATTTCACCACTTCCTCGTTCCCACTACAAGCAGCCCACGAGAGTGGTGTTCTGCCATAGTTATCTGGCCCGTCCGGGTTGACATCTCCCCGTCCGAGGAGTAATTTCACAACTCCCTCATGCCCATCGCAAGCGGCCCACGAGAGTGGTGTTTGACCATACTCATCTGCCATGTCAGGGTTGACATCTCCCCGTCCGAGCAGTATCCTCACTACTCCCTCGCGCCCACAGCGAGCAGCCCACCAGAGTGGTGTCTTGCCGTCCTCAACTAGCTTGTCCGGGTTGACGTCGTCCTGTCCGAGTAGTATTTTCACAACTCCCTCATTCCCACAGAGAGCAGCCCACCAGAGTGGTGTTTTGCCATGTTTATTTGGCCCGTCCGGGTCGACATCGTCTCGTCCGAGTAGCATTTTCACCACTCCCTCGTGTCCATTACAAGCAGCCCACGAGAGTGGTGTTAGGCCATACCCATCTGCCATGTCGGGGTCGACACCGTCTCGTCCGAGTAGTATCCTCACTACTCTCTCGTGCCCACAGCGAGCAGCCCACCAGAGTGGTGTCATGCCGTCCTCACGTGGCTTGCTAGGGTCGACATCGTTCCGTCCGAGTAATATTTCGACCACTCCCAAGTGCCCCCCGGAGACAGCCCCCCAGAGCGGTGTTTGGCCTTCCACATTTGGCTTGTTAGGGTCGACATCGTCTCGGCCAAGTAGTAATTTCACCACTTCCTCGTGCCCATTACTCGCAGCCCACCCAAGAGGTGTATCACCCATGCTGTCTTCTGGTTGATACACAACCTCCCAACTCTACCAAACCACTATAATCTTAGCAATCCCGAAGATAATGCGCAGTGTAGACCATCCGACAGGGAAATCTTATCAAAATTAATAAGGTAAACATACCGCTTCCGTGCTTTCTAGAGAGTTTCAGTAGCTATGTGGCTATTATAGTTCTTGGATACCTCCAGCTCAAGCAATACCGCGCAACCTAGAAGGTATCGTTTCGCCTAGATTCCCGCACAGAGAGAAAAATATTGTAGCAAGGGCCTGTGGTAGAGCTCGAGAGGGAGAGTGGACTGGAACCCAAGAAACAATGTGCGTTGGAGATAGGGAGAACGACTGGTTGAGCGAGCCTCGACCTACTGTAAAGGCATACAGCTTGGGTGTTGAAGCCCGGTGGTGGTGGGAGAATGACTTGATGTGTTTCCTATCTGCGACCGAAGGTTTATATAGAAAATTAATACATGATTGCCAAGACCCGCTACCAGTTCACTCAACCCTACTAATCAACCCCAACACACATGAGGATAGCAACCCGTACCTACTCGAGTACTGCTAACCTAAAACCTAACATTAAGAAGGTTTCTGCAATTGTCGAACGAGTTGTATAATATTATCATACCATTAGGCTCGGGATTAGCCCGGAAGCCTCTCGCGGGGTAATGAGGATTGACCGGATAGTTGAAGTCCCCCTGTCCACTACCACAAGCCCTTGTTAACAGACTAGCAATTGTCCCTATTGAATTACTATTGCTGCTGCTGAGACCCACTTTCATACTAGCAAGTTGCGTTCTCCTTGTTTGTTGCCTTGCAACTTGAAACTTTTTTTTCTTTCCTGCCATGAGAGGTGCGCATAGTGCCCAGTGAAAGACATAAGATCGACAGATCCCGGACAGGCACAGTCAGGATAAGCACACAATGTTGGAATAAGATCCATGGAATACTATACCAACATGGCACCCCGGTACCTGATTGCGTCATGAAGTGACCAGTCCGCACCTCTACCTCTCACAGCTGCTAAGAATACCACCTTTCTCCAGGGGTATGGCCAAGATATCCCACGGCCCACTTCTCCCCCCTCCGGCTTGGATCTCTACTCTATCCGCTGCGCAGTAGGACAGTTCCCACGAGGGATTATTTTCATCAGGATTCAGTTTGTGCTAATTTTCCAGCCAATTGGGGTGATCTCCTTGCCTCTTCGCCGAGATCAAGACCCAACAACATCCGTGCTGAAAGCGTTGGGAGGTTCAAAACACATAACATTTAGTGGAACACTAGAGCTGTCGTCGCAGTATAGCTGGGCAAGATCGGGATGCTAAGAAGGTTTGGGATAGGATCACTAAAGATACCCCACTGCTTATCCCCACCCTTCATCACTCAATCCTCATTGCATGCCGGCGATTCTCAGTCAGCTCCCTCAGTGTAGGAAAAGCCACCCTGGGAGAAATCACACAACTACGATCAGTACACGCCAGCCGTAGCACTCTGAGGTGGCATTTTCTGAGGGCTCATAGTGGGTTTTGAAGTATTTCATCGATTCCATTACGTGCTAGGTTTTGCCCCCTCCCCCCACTCCGCATTAACCCACCTAGTTCAGAACCTATCATACTACGCAAATCCTTCTACAGATGATGCTACCAAAACGGTGCTAGCGATATGGTCCTCCACCATCCCGACCTAAAGACATCTCGCGACCACATTGACCACTACCTCGAAGTGCTCTACCAGCACTGCAGACGTGGAAGTTACCACATATAACAAGATTCAGATCATAAGGCCCCGTGTCTGGATTTTAACGCCTTGCAGAAGCGTAGTTTTTATTTCCGAGTGATAGGCGGTGAAGCTATTTGGGTTCTCGGCTTCCACATTAGGCTCGACAAGTATGATAATGCTATAATATTATTTAAACTTGAGGTCGAGGTTCACACCGTTTCAAACATCCTCTTATAACCAACACCCATAATCTTCTCGCCCCCAAACGTGCAGTTCCCACCTCAGCGAAGATCCCAATCAATACTCCAATTCCCTCGCTCCAACTAGCCCTGCAACCAGAAGTTCAGCTATAGGCACCGTCAAGTCCTAATCTCAACCTCAGTCCAGTGCTGCGCAGAACGTAAATTAAAGCTCTCCAACCTACCATCCTACCTTACTCAATCAACAAGTATTTCTCTCGCCGTTTTGTACAGAAGTCAGAAATACTTGGACAGTATATTTTCTCATATCTAAACAGTTATCGTGTCTGCATCTCAGGGAAACTACAAGGTTAGGAAGGAAGAAGAAGAAAACGGTGATCAACAATCGAAAAAGAAAAAAAAGAATCGAAGGCAAACAATAGTTATGGTATGATAGAGAATTTTTTTCAGGTTATTATACACCAGTTTATCTGAATACGGTAGAAATACCGTAGCCCCCCACCCACACAAACCCCTAAGTTTCGAATAGGAGCTTACAAATCCAGACCTGACCCCATGAGAAAAATACGGGTAGAGGATTAGACGGGTACCTGTAGATGAAGGGTGTATGCATGTGATTTCCTTCCGCCAAGAAAAAAGAGAAGATTTAGTAGTGCTTTGTGGCAGGCTAGCTCTGAAAAGGGAGAGAGAAGGGGTGAGAGGGAAATTACCATAAGTCAGATTTTTTTATATAAGAGGTAGGAGAAGGTTGAGTGGGGTTAGAGGAGAGAGGGAGTGGCGACGAAAGGTAGGTTTCTGGAGTAGTTGTAGTTATGGCGAGAATGGCGCATGGGCTGCGGCAAATATTGGAGACTGTAGTAGAGCTACCACTCTCGTGTAGCCATGTTCCGTAGCCCACCAGAGCGGAGTTTGGCCGTAATTGTCTGGCCTGTCGGGATTGACGTCACCCCGCCCGAGCAGCAGTCTCACCACCTCCCTGCCCCAACCACCAGCAGCCCACGAGAGTGGTGTTCTGCCGTCGTTATCTGGCTTGTCGGGATTGACTTCATCCCGTCCGAGAAGTAATTTCACCACTTCCTTGTCCCCACTACAAGCAGCCCACGAGAGTGGTGTTCTGCCGTCGTTATCTGGCTTGTCGGGGTCGACATCGTCCGGTCCGAGCAGTATTTTGACCACCCCCGGGCGCCCACAGCCAGCAGCCCACGAGAGTGGTGTCTTGCCCTTTTTATCTAGCCTGTCGGGATTAACGCCATCCCGTCCAAGAAGTAATTTCACCACTCCCTCCTCCCCATTACAAGCAGCCCACGAGAGTGGTGTTCTCCCGTGGTTATCTGGCCCGTCCGGGTTGACATCGCCCCGTCTGAGGAGTAATTTCACAACTCCCTCATGCCCATGGCAAGCGGCCCACGAGAGTGGTGTTTGACCATACTCATCTGCCATGTCGGGGTCGACATCGTCTCGTCCGAGTAGTATCCTCACTACTCCCTCGCGCCCACATTGAGCAGCCCACCAGAGCGGTGTCTTGCCGTCCTCACATAGCTTGTCTGGGTTGACATCGTCCCGTCCGAGTAGTATTTTCACAACTCCCTCATGCCCATTACAAGCAGCCCACGAGAGTGGTGTTTGGCCATACTCATCTGCCATGTCGGGGTCGACATCGTCTCGCCCGAGCAGTATCCTCACTACTCCCTCGCGCCCACATCGAACAGCCCACCAGAGTGGTGTCTTGCCCTCCTCACCCAGCTTGTCCGGGTCGACATCGTCTCGCCCGAGTAGCATTTTCACCACTCCCTCGTGCCCATTACAAGCAGCCCACGAGAGTGGTGTTCGGCCATACTCATCTGCCATGTCGGGGTAGACATCGTCTCGTCCGAGTAGTATCCTCACTACTCCCTCGTTCCCACAGCGAGCAGCCCACCAGAGTGGTGTCTTACCGTCTTCACCTGGCTTGTTAGGGTCGACATCGTTCCGTCCGAGTAATATTTCGACCACTCCCAAGTGCCCCTTGGTGACAGCCCCCCAGAGTGGTGTTTGGCCTTCCACATTTGGCTTGTTAGGGTCGACGTCGTCTCGGCCGAGTAGTATTTTCACCACTCCCTCGTGTCCACAGCTAGCAGCCCGCGAGAGTGGTGTCCCGCCATACTCATCTGGCTCGTTGGGGTCAACATCGTCTCGTTCGAGTAGTATTTTCACCACTCTCTCCTGCCTATTCCAAGCAGCATGCGAGAGCGGTGTTCGGCCATGCTCATCTGGCTCGTTGGGGTCGACATCATCCCGTCTAAGTAGTATTTTCACTACTTCTTCGTGCCCAAAGGCAGCAGCACGCGAGAGTGGTGTTCTGCCGTGGTTATCTGGCATGTCAGGGTCAACATCGCCCCGTCCGAGTAGTATTCTCACCACTCCCTCATGCCCACAGCCAGCAGCCCACGAGAGTGGTGTTTGGCCACCCCTACCCCGCACTTGGGGGTAGACATCGTCCCGTCCGAGTAATATTTCGACCACTCCCACGTGCCCCCAGGAGACAGCCCACCATAGTGGTGTTTGGCCTTCCAAATTGGGCTTGTTAGGGTCGACGTCGTCTCGGCCGAGTAGTAATTTCACCACTCCCTCGTGCCCATTACCCGCAGCCCACCCGAGAGGTGTATCACCCATGCCGTCTTTTGGTTGATGCACAACCTCCCAACTCTACAAAATCACTATAATCTCAGCAATCCCGAAGATAATGCGCAGTGTAGACCATCTAACAGGGAAATCTTATCAAAATCAATAAGGTAAACATACCGCTTCCTTCTTTCTAGAGTGTTTTAGTAGATATGTGGTTAGTATAGTCCCTGGATACCTCCAGCTCAAGCAATACCGCGCAATCAGGAAGGTACCGTTTCCCCTAGATTCCCACACAGAAGGCAGAATATTTTAGCAAGGGCCTGTGCTAGAGCTCGAGAGGGACAGTGGACTGGAGACTAAGAAAGAATGTGCCTTGGAGATAGGGAGAGCGACTGACTGGGGGAGCCTCGACCTGCCGCGAAGTCAGATGGCTTGAGTGTTGAAACCCGGTGGTGGTGGAAGAATGACTTGATGTGTTTCCTATCTACGACCGAAGGTTTATATAGAAAATTAATACATGATTGCCAAGACCCACTACCTGTTCACTCAACCCTACTAATCAACCCCAACACACATGAGAATAGTTACCCGTACCTACTGCTAACCTAAAACCTAACATTAAGTAGGTTTCTGCAATTGTCAAACGAGCTATGATACCAATAGGCTCGGGATTAGCCCGGAAGCCTCTCGCGGGGTAATGAGGATTGACCGGATAGTTCAAGTCCCCTTGTCCACTACCCCGGCCCTTGGTAACAGACTAGGAATTGTCCCTATAGAAATTAGGCCCGGGGACCTTATCTCAACTGCTAGGGACTTCATGGACCGCTTGATGTGAGAGATCCATATCCCAGTGTCCATACCAAGTCTTTCTTCTCCCCACATAGTCCCTTTACCTGACCCTGCCTTGCGCCAGAAGTGCCCCCAGCCCCAATCAATGCCCTAAACTTTTTCGTCTCCCGTGATATGACAGATCATGGTTTTTTGCAGAATCTAGTGTTCCGAACCGGACAGACTGCCAGTGGTAGTCAGACCTTTTCCATTCCGCGGACGGCCTAGGGTAAACGTAGTTTGGGCCCCGAGGATGGTTCCACCTTCACCACTTCGGATGGCCCTGCCCAGGCTTTTAAGTCAGACACTTCAAGTTAAAAATTTCATACCCCTCACTATTTATAATTCTTACACAGCGAGGGTTAAACCGCCATAAATATTTCTCCAGTCGGAATAATGCCAGACACAACATTGGGACGCAGTGGGGATGTTTGCTTGTACTTTTCCAACCATCTAAATGGTAAGGATAGGAGAATTTATAAATCGTCAATGAAATCACTCATGAATTCCTGATCCTTCTGTTTCTCTCGCACAGAAGGCACCCAGTAGGATCCGGGTTTCTCATATCCTCCTTATTACTGAGAGCCTCAAATGTCAGTTCAAGTAGCCTGGCCGGTGCACTGGGAATTGCACTAGCATTAGACCTGCCGCAGTTTTGAGAGCCCAGAAACCGGATGGAGATATCTGGTTCCAGGTAGTCGATTGAGTTTGCGGCAAAATCCTGAGAACATCCCAGGTATGATATTCTGATGAGAATTAACATCCGTACTATCGGTAGTAGTTTGGCTCTCTTGCAACATCACTAGAGCGGTTGAGGAGAAAGAGTTATATATATAAAAAGCCTTTGAAAGAGAAATCAAAGGCAGGAGAGGAATGAATTTCTTCTGTCTTATTCTTGATACTTAGAGGACTTGATTGTCTATTTAACCTCCTTCTCTCCCTTGTATGATGTGTTTACTGTGTCTACTACATGGCATCATAATAAATCACTCATAGCACGGCTGCGGCCCCTCCCGGTCCCAATCATTTTTTGTTCCCCTATCTCCAGCAGTCCTCCCAAATACCCGTCCTCTCTGGCCACCTCCCACAGTCCTTTCCTACACCCCACTCTTTTTCGATACCTCCCGTGGTCCCCACAAAACCACCTCTATCATGCGATTCTGCTAGAATCGCATCGACACTCCGCGACACTAGCAGGGATCCAGGTAGAGGTCAGTCGGAGGATACTTTGATGTAGGTTCTGAATCATCGTTGCTTCTGCGTACAGTATGTGCTGCACATTTCCGAAATCATAGAATTTTTCTTCACGATGTCCGCCTCCACACCATTGTCGATCCCATCTAGGGCTGTGTTTTTATCCAACCTAGTATATTATGATACCACGATCAGGTTCGTTCGAAAGTCCTGTATCCAAAGAACATCTCACTTAAAATTCAAAGCATATAGGTAATTACCTGCTAGTTCCGATGGTCTAATGGCTAAGGAACTGGTCAGTTCTAAGGTGAAATAGGGACCACCGTACATTTGAATCGCGGGCCAGTGGATGTAGTTGGTCATTAAAATAATGTGTTCAGCGAACCACTTTTTTGCTGGTTTGGGAGTTGGGGTTGGGTGAAGCCCTATCCAATTCTCCATTTGGGAAGGATCACAAAACTCATAAGAGGAGACCGAATGAGTGACTGATGGGGACTGGGAGATTTGAAAAGCTATCCTTTGTCGGTAGGGCTATGGGGCTTGTCAGTCCTCCTACAAGGTGGTAGAATCCGGCTCCAGGTCTTTAAGATTACCACCAGGAAGATGCATGAGAGAAAGAAAATCCCCCCCATTGCGCCTATTGTCTTGGGAAAACAGCCGCACGGGCCCTGAAAGATATATAAAGGTTTTTGCCATTTTCAGACTAGCAAACTACGCTCTCCCTGTTTCTTGCCTCGCAACCTAAATTTTTTTTTTTTTCTTCCAGAGATAGGAAGTGTGCATAACTTAGTGCCTAATGAAAGAAAGAAGCTTTCCAGACGCCGGACAGGGACATCCAGAATAGGCACATGATGTTGGAATAAGATCCACGCGATACCATACTAGCTTCACCTCGGCACTTGATTGCGTCATGAAAGTTCCAGACCGCACTTCCCGAATCCGTAGTACAGTACTGTACGCAAGTAAGATTTCATTAGCCTGTGCGACCGCGAGCCTGCTTCCTAATATCCAAAGAACTCCTGCAGTTACCCCTGAGCATCGGGCTTAGTCAGTGAATGCTCATGCGAGTAACCGTCTGTTTCACTACGGGGATAACACGGTAAGATCTGCAATATCCAGAGTAGTCTAGCCCAGCTGTAAGAAACCGCCCTTGAATTAATGTTTAAGCTCACTCCCCTCCACCCCCATCGAGAAGACGGAAGGATGAAACCTTAATATGCAGTCATCCGAGGCACCCCTGCAAGAACGTGAGAATTTGCCTCTCACAGCTCCTAAGAATATCACCTTGCTCCAGGGTGGGCAAGATAGCTGGTGGCCCACCCCTTCCTCCCCGGCTCGGACACCCCCCACTTTATTCGCTACGCTACAGGGGAAGTGGTGGGCGGTTAGTTGATGGTATTATGCGTCGGTTTGTCGGTCCCTGAAAGGGCCAAGAGTGGGTTATTATTCCCTAGCATTGAGTTCGCAAGGATCGATTTCTCCGAGTGATGCCCTGTGAGCTTGCAAAGGCAACGTCATGTCATAACTCACCATCATACCACCACCATCAAAAAAAAAAACTATGATCCCACGACTTAAATATCCCCGCGAGGCTTTATCAACCCCAAACAGCTGTGAGCAGCCGCTCAAGGAAAGTGGGATCGCCCGCAATATTGCACCATGCTCCGGGGCGGGCAAAAGTGACCAGCGTTTCGCGGTCCCGAAGGCCTAGCCCGGCGGCGATGGCAACGGTACAAGACCACGAATTACAATTCGTAATAGAACGGTGCCATCAATCGTAGGGGAGAAGCGCATTGGAAATGTTAGGGGGTGGAGTGGGGGCTTCACAAGAGAAGTGGATTTAGGAGTAGAGAGAGGTTGAATATAACAAGCACGATGTGCAGAGTGTAGGGTTGAACCTGTGAAGAACAGAACTAGGGAAATATCCGCGATGAGAAAAATTGCAATACTACTAGAGGCATGCTTAGTGAATAACGAATAGTCCACATATGCCTAGGGCTCCACCGGCAGTGCGTAGTTATCCAAGTATGCTCAATAAGTAGCTCCCTTGCCTCCGGGGTGATCTCTTATACCCAGTCTCTCGCTCTCTCTCTCTTCTGTTTGTTTTTTTAAGATAATGCTACACCTGACATCTCTACCGAGCTCTACCAACACCAACCTGCACCCCGCCACCATGCTACAAAATACTAATCACGCCCACGCACATCCCCCGGGTGCAGTTTGTACTACGAGGTAAGTAAGTCAGCTACCGGGTTTTGGTAAAATTAGAAATTTCAGAAAGTGTTACTGCAATTGGTGGGAAGGTCAGCCCGGGAGTCATGCAGTGTTATGGAAGGGGATGGAAAGAATGGTCAGGAAAATTAATGCAAGGACGGAGGAGACGATCAGGGCCAAGGCGAGGGACGAGGTGGGGGGGTGGAAAGGGTTTGTATAATACAGTGCCGGATGATGGGGGGGAAGTAGAATCTTGGGTGGTGATATTATAGTATGGATAGATGGAGATTGCGAGGGAGCGAAAATGGAGGTAGGCTTTAATTCCAGTGAATCGCATGAATATGTAGAACCCAAGCTGAACCATTGGGGTATATTTCCTGAGCATCAGGGAAGTGGCTGGTTGGTTGCTAGGGCGTGGTAGCAGTACGGTTCCATATCTCGACACTCCCGCTTTCAAGATACTACCAGTTATCCCTGCCACGCAGTCAATGGGAACTTTTACCCACCATGGCTTATCACTCACAGCTGCCTCTCCAGCCGTAGTCCCTTTATCTAGCATGCTCCCTTCGTGCCACTGTGCGGGCTGTGCCGAGGTGGCATCTGTGCTCATGAAAGTTCAGCCTACGGACTGATATTGCCAGTATCTGACTCCTGCGCCAGCTTAGAAGACATGAGCGAAAAGCAAGTACCTGCCGCGAGCAAGTTAGCACTAATGTATGTGGCACGACATGCTAGTACTGCGGATGATGTCAACTTTAGTTGCCTAAGTTTGTCGGGAAAGACTCCTGATAGAACGCTGGCTGCCCGGCATTCCGTCTCTCCAGACTATTTAAGAAAGCCCTAGACAGTGACTCTATCAATTCCAGCACATGGCGAAGGCTCGACCCACTCGATGCCCAGAAGCACAGATGCAACAGAACCACTGCAGCTGTCTGGTTTCCATTTTAAGGCACAAATGAAAACCCCCCACCTACACAAAAAATCTACCTTTCCAAAGATCGTGTGCTGAAAGTCGATTGTCACACGAGACAATACCAAAACCAATATATACCAGACCCCACTGCCGGGCTGTACTGTACTCGTACTGTACTCGCATGTATGTTCCGCTCAAGAAGACGCCCTTGCAGACGAGACACCAACTTGGCAAACCCCCGACCCGACCAATGACTCCAGGGCCAATCTCGTTATGTGGACGGCTGTACCGTGAAACCCCGTGAAACCCCATCACCGGTACAGTACCGGATCACCAGCGGAGATCAGGACAGGTTTGGTTAGCCTGTTTGCGAGGCCCCACGGGCCTATCTTATACTGCATTGGGAAAGTGCACATCCTCCTCCCTAGGAGGTTTCCGCCTGTGAATCCGAAGATTACGGTGGAGGGCAGAAGCTGACGGAGATAGGTTGGTGGAGTTTGCAGGAGCTTACGTTACTGTACCGATACGGTGTTCGAACCATAAGCAAGACATAATACCAGATACCGGTATCCGGAAGAACTCTTGTGACGGTACGGTACGGTGCTTGCGATTCTCTATCTCCAGTACGTGCTCCTCTAATCTCCGGGGTCAGAAACGAAACGTTGGTGCTTTCCTATCGCAGTATAAGATCAGCCAGAGGACGTGTTGGATCTCATTAACTAGTGTACGCAATTCTGTTAACCTGTCGAATCAAACCCATCCTGGGGCTAACGGAGATAGTGTATCGCAAAGGTTTTTCCGGTGAGGGATTACCAACGATACAGATGTTTCGCGCAGCTAATTTAAGTTGACTCGCGAAATAATCCCTGTCTTGCACGAAAACATTTCCCCCTGTGCCCTGTAGATTACTAAATCAGTCAGGTTCATAACGAAGACAGCGACCGCCTTGATGCAGCGCAGGCAGGGCCTTCTGCAGCAATCCAAAGCAAGGGTCCTCCTTGGCAAGGCTGTGCTTTTTGCCAAAGCGAGGGTTAGGGCTTCTTTAGTTCTTCCGGAGCCGAAAGTGGGTGATTGAGGGTGATCCCAACTTTACTCCAGGGTCCTTTCGTCTGGTGTGGTGTCAGCGTAGCACAAACAAGATATTATTATTACCGCGCAGCCCGGATAAAAGGGCGAATTGTTCCACCTTTCCATTCCGTTGTAGTACGATACCGCGCGAGCGATGGCAGTGAAGCCATCCGTCCAAGACAGCGACATCAGGGCCCATCGCTAATCTGAGGGTGAGAAAATTTTGAAGAAAAAAAAAAAGAAATTTTTGCTTCGCTCAGCTTGAACGATCTGCTGTATCACCTTACTCATAACTTACTTTAAAGAAGCCCTACCACCGGTAACTTACCGGTAATCCATGTCACTCAGAAACTCGACGACTGCGAAAGAAAGGAAAAAGAAAAAGAAGAAAAAGAAAAAACAACAACACAAAACCACCAGGTACTTTTTTATCTCTCCACTTTCCACTCGCCTTATCTTGCCTCGTCGATGAATCGCCGCAATGGGGAGCTCGGCTTCGACGGGATAGATTAATTGGCGTCCTTGCGGCCCCACAACAACCTTGGCTGGACAAGCTTTCTTGAGCTGCTGTACAGTACCGGGATTTGGTGCAGAAAGACCGGGAGCTTGGTTCTTGTTGAAAGTTGACGACAGGTCCCGGCAGGCGATGATACAAGCATTCATTTTACCCGTGGACTATTCACGGGGAGGGGGAGATGGTTTCATGGAATACGGGTACTCTAATTCGCGTTTTAACCGGATTTCAGTGAGAATTGGTGCTTTTTGGCTGCATATCGGTACCTACTGAGCTATAATCGTATCATACTTGTACCAGTCGGTACTCGAGTACCGGTACATAGTGGCCGCGCGGGAAGAGAGCCGCAGCACTGGTAGCGAAGCGCTAATTTTCCCTGACCATCGAAAGGGAAGGGAACGGTTTGGAGCGACAGCGCCTTGCGGGGAAAGAGCAGAATACTGTTACCCGACTGCTGGTACTACTAGTAGCACAGTACCGGTTTATATGATACAAGCTGAGAAGAGTACTTTGCGGGTACGGTCTCCCTTGCCCGAGTTGAGGTGGAGAAGAAGGGATACTGGTATGGGGTGGAATGGGCTAGGCTGGAGCTCTTCGTTACTGTGCAGTACCGGGGCTGTCGACTGACCTCGCAAACTGCCCGCCTCGATTCAATGATCCGCCGGATATGTACTAGTCCTCGTAAGGCTTATGGGGGGCGGAAAACTTTAAAACACATGCAGGATAATGCATTGTGCAGACTACTGTACTATAATATATGGAAGCCTCTTTTCTCTTCTGTATCACGTTCGTGATGAGCATATTTGTAGGCCCAATTTGGTACAGTACCGGCATGATAGAAAAGAACGCGTTGGGTAGGTAATTAGCCTTTTGGTCTATTCCTCGCTGGGAGTTGGCCCGAATGGAGATTGGGGGGTTTTCGAGGATTTTTGCTTCTCCTTTTGGTTTATTTGGTTTATTTATTTCTCTTGGCGGCTCTGGCAATGACGTACAGCTATTTTGATAGGTGGAGCTTTCGTTGTAAATTTTGGCATGGACGGTGGCGGCCGACTTGGGTCGAGTGGGACCCTAGGGCAGAGGGAAAAAGGAAAGGGGAAAAGGGAAGCTTGTTCTGTCGTAATACCCAATCGTCGCTTACGGTGCTTGTATGGCCAGTCCAGAGGTCAAGGTTACGAATGCTCTGTGTATCATACCTAACTTATACCCTCTACGGTGTTTTCTTCCTCCTTCCCTCAACCTTCTTCTATCCCCCCCCTTCTTCTTCGTTTTCTTCTTTCTCCTCTTCTCATTCATCTCTTTTCTTCGCTTCATACTCTTTTTTCTCTGTTTTTTTATTTAATCCATTATATAGCTTCTTCAATCTAGCCGGAGTCTATCAACCTTCGAGCCCTCGAGCCTCAAACTTTACGTCTTTGTCTCTCATTGCGCATAACCACGTTTGTTTGCTCTCCTTTCGGAGCACCATCCCGGAAGAGGAACTTTTCCGCCGCAACTTCAAAGCTTCGAAATCGAAACCCTATTCCCCACCAAAAACTGCTGGACAATCATTCCCCCATTGCTCCCGGAATCTCGGAATTGAAGTAAGGTTCGTGCACTTCCCGTCTGTATTCTGCCTATTGGTACTCCCGGCGCTGCCGCCTTTTGCTTTGACAAGTGACAACTGACGTTTTGACAGGATTGTCTCGATTCCCCTTGGTACCGGGCTCTGCTCCTCGAGAATTTACGAGCAATTGTCACGAGTGTAGGGGCTTGTTTGCCTTCCTCCCACCCTACAAACGACGAAATCCTATCGAAGGCCTCGGTTTCTGCCTCACGAGCAGAAACAACATCTGAACCTCAAGACGTAGCTGTCGCGCCCCCCCTCCCTATTCTCTGGAAAAGCCAGGAATCTTGGCTTCTTGGCTGCGCTGAAGGGCGAGTTCCTTTTTGCTCCCAATTGCGTGCTACGGCCCCCGCAGGACTGTAGGGAGCTCAAACAGGCTGTTTTCTTCTGAGGGTAAAAAAGTTAAGGCGGTCAAGATATGGCTTGGGATCATCTGAGTGTAAGTTGCCCGCATTTATGCTTTTGCGCTCTCCTACAGTTTTCTACCTTATTTTTCCTGCCCTGTCGCTCCCCTTGCCTCAAACCTTTTTTTTCCTTCCCATCCGCTCGGAGAAATTCGGGATGAATGGACTCCAATTTTCTTGATATTTTTTTTCTTTTCTTTTTTTGCTATCTCATTTGGTCCGCTGCGCCGCTGCGTCAGATTCTCTGAGACCAGGGTTCCCAAATTTTCGTACGACGGGAGCCCAAGGGATCAATGCGTATGCAACCAACATGAAGATGCATCTGGAAAGTGTTACCGATGGGAATGGGATTACTTGTGAGTGTTGTTTTCACTGGTCTCGCGGACTTTACGAATCACAATGCCTGTGTATCTTATTGCTACGGAGCGTTGGCGGGCTCCTTTGACTGAAATTTGTTCCGTGGTCTTTTATCCGGTTGGGATTGTCCCCATGGTTTGTTCGACTTTTCTTGGGTTGATAGGTTTGGGTTCTCTAATGCAGAATTTCTTGGCGTGTGGGGGTGTGCAGTGATTGGGGCTGATGGTTGTTGGCGGTGTGATTGGTGAACCAGCGATCACGGGCCGGGAGACTCCCGCGGCTTTTCGATATTTTTCTCGGGTGTTTTCACTGTCTCGTGCTTTCGCGTTACCCGCTTGTCTAGAGACGGTAGAAAGGACACTGGCTAACATGTGCGAGTTCAAACATGCAGATCAACAAGCCGCATCTGGCGTACACAATCTTGGGCGGTTTCACGTCCATTTTCATGTTGGTTTCCTTGTTCATCAAGGAGAAGTTGTATATCGGTGAAGCTAGTGAGTGCCTTGACTTGAAATTGACGGTGGAAAGGGCCTAATTGCTTGTGATAGCCGTTGCGACAATATGCGGTATCATCTTTGGTCCCTCGGCTGCTGGGTTGTTCGATCCCCATACATGGGGAAATGTTGATCAAATTACCCTGGAAGCATCCCGGATAGTCTTGGTCGTTCAGTGTTTTGCTGTCGGTGTCGAATTGCCAAAGGTTGCGCCTTCCTCGATTTTTCGCTCTGTTGATCTTTGTACTGATTACCCGCATAGAAATATATGGAACGTCATTGGAAGTCTGTGGTCTTTCTCCTAATTCCCGTCATGACTTGGGGATGGTTGATCACCTCCCTAATCATTTGGTGGATGATACCGTCCCTAAACTGGCTGGATTCGCTTACGATCTCTGCCTGCGTCACGGCAACTGATCCCGTTCTTGCATCTTCGGTTGTCGGAAAGGGCAAATTCGCCCGCCGAATTCCTAAACATCTCCGCGATATCCTTTCCGCCGAGTCCGGGTGTAATGACGGAATGGCTTTCCCCTTTATTTATCTTGCACTCTACTTGATCCAGTACAGGCCTGATGCTACCAAGGTATTTTACCACTGGTTTTGCTACACCGTCCTCTACGAATGCCTCTTTGGGGCAGTTTATGGAGTCTGCATTGGGTACGCCGGACGGCGTGCCATCCGCTGGGCCGAGAGTAAGAACATCATTGATCGTGAGAGTTTCTTGGTGTTTTACTTCACTCTTGCCCTTTGGTGTGCCGGGACTGGAAGTATGCTCGGACTGGATGATCTTCTGGTTGGGTTCTGTGCTGGTGTTGCGTTTTCGAACGATGGATGGTTTGCGCAAAAGACTGAAGAATCTCACGTTTCCAACGTTATCGACCTGCTACTCAATTTGGCTTACTTTGTCTACTTTGGTTCCATTATTCCGTGGGCAGAGTTCAACAAACCCAGTTGGGGAATCACACCGTGGAGGCTTGTTGTTATAGCTCTGTTCGTGATATTGTTCAGACGGATTCCAGTGATGGTTGCCTTGAAGCCACTTATTCCCGATATAAAGACTTGGCGAGAGGCGCTTTTTGCTGGCCATTTCGGACCCATTGGTGTAGGAGCCATCTTTGTTGCGGTTATGGCGAGAGCAGAGCTTGAAACCCATTCGACTACGCCCTCACCCAGGGAGGACTTTTCTGAACTGGAGCAATCAAATAAACATTTTATTCTAATTTCGTTGATTTGGCCGATCACATGTTTTTTGGTTATTTCTTCGATCGTGGTTCACGGATCCTCGATTGCGGTCTTTACCCTCGGAAAACGTATCAACACCATGAAGATTACCATGTCTTACACTACGGCCAACGAGGAACCGAATTGGCTTGCCAGGCTTCCGAGACTTACGCCCAGGACATCAATGTCCATTCGCAAACCCGACACTGACGAGTCTTCGGACGAAAAATCGATCATGGCCACTGACAAGATGATCCCTCCCGGGACTCTTCCCGCGCCAGGCGGTATTCCCGGCGGATTCCTGATCAGAGAAAATGGCCTTCGCGATACCGAAAGCCCGGCAGCAAGTAGACCAGCCAGTATCAGGGCCAAACGTAGAAAGAATTGGGAGTCGGGGATGGGGCCTGGTGGGCCAATATCCGATTCGGCGATAGCGCCCCGAAGGAGGAGGAATGGAGAGGAGGCCAATGTGGCTATTCCGGAAACTGCAGCCAAGGCAGGCGATAACTACGGGTATTCCCTTCAACCACTCGAGAGTAAGAGTGCCGAAATCGAGGCATACCAAGAAGGCAGGAATGTCATTGTGGAAAACGAGCAAGGTGATGTGTTGGAACAAGTCAAGGCCCCACCAACACCAGCCGATGAACCTGTTGGCCCCTTGGACGCTCCCAGGAGAGAGAGATCCGAGAATCAGCCTCCAAGGATTGAAAGGGCCGCCACTCATGAGGTCACCGACGAGAGATCGGCTCTGAGAGCCGTTCGGGAGGAGAACAAGCTGGAAGATAAAGGACATCGTAGGGAACCGGCATGGGCTTATCGCTTTGATGACAACATCCTAGTTGAAGATGAAGACGGCGAAGTTATCCGTAGGTATAAGCTGCCCAAGTCGAAGCGACCTGGGGCCGGTTCGAGGCGCACGAGTACCCTTGAGAATTGGATCGGGTTCTTTGGGGCTAGGAAGAAGGATAAAACAGCTTCAGAAGATGCTCAAACTGATGACGACAATGATGATGCCAAGACTGTGTATTCCGAAGATGAAGAGGAGCCTCGCGGGAGGGGGGTAAATTTCAGGATGCATGATGAACGTGGGAGGAAGCTTAGCAAGCAGGAGTTCTTACACCAGCTGCAGAAAATGGATCCCCATGCTCGCGCGGCAATGGCTAGCAGGAGTGAGCTACCGGGACCTTCCCAGGAAAGTGATCTGGCTGCTGCGCTCCGCGCACGTGCTGCTTCCGGTCAAAAGGGATTGCTCCAAGTCCCCCCGCTTGCTTCGCAGGTTGATCGTCCTAAGGAAGCCGACGATTCTACGCCTCCTGAGGGACCAAGTTCCGGGTCCTCACGCGAGTCGTCGAACTCTGGATATGAGCAACCCCCGGTCACTAGTGTAAAATCGGCCGAGTCGAAGCTGGGCGACGAACGTGACGAGGAGACCGCGGCGGAGAGGAAGAGACGTGAGGCTGCGCTTGGAATCACAGGAAATGACGAACCGGATAGTGATGATGACGGTGGACCCGGCTGGCGCGTGACTGATGAGACCGGTGGCAGCCCCCAGGGGCCAATCAGAAGCCCGGGTATTCGTTTCGCTGACCAGCCGCGCTCACCCAGCACCGGGCCTTCGGTCGGCCTCGCGCCTAGAGGAAAGACACTGAGCTGGGGGAAAGACGTGGTGGTGGGGAAGGGGAAGGGGAAGGAGTGAAGGTGCTATGTACGGATGACGGATCACGAATAAGAAAAAGATCGAGGCAAACGATTATTTACCAATCGGGGTTTTATGTGGCGTTAACCGGGGATATCATTATAGCGTGCTTTTCTTGTTTGTTACTTGACTTGTCCCCTCCCTATCATCTCCCGGACTTTTTTTTTTTTTTGCGTAGATTTTTGTCTGGGTTTTCCCTTTCCTTCTGTTTAGGACGTTTCCCGCTTTCTATCATAAAAGGGTTTTGGGAAACTCATGGCGTTGATTTTCATCATCTTTTCTCATAAAATTTCTTTTTCGTCTCTTATTTTTATCCCTTATTCCCTTATAATCCATGCATCCCTAGAGTCCGCGGCCTTTCTGCCGAGCCTAGTTATTGCCTGGGTTTGAGAACCATCGCGGGGAGGGAAATGCATGGATTGGTTGAGGGGCATGTATGATGGGCAGTATCCTGTGCGTAGGATGTGACTTGCTAACGTGGTTATGTTGTGTATTTGAATTTTCTTTTTGTTGCATTGAACCCTGAGTAATGGATAGATAATGTTATGTCGATGTTTAGTCCTGGTGCTCTCGGAATTGTAGGTGAGTGTGATCGGAGTGGGTAACTCGTGATGAGTCGCCTAATACAAAGTTATTGTCTGTGTAGGCAGTGTGATGCTGGAGGCCTGGGAGGAAAGAACTCGTCACATACTATCACTCGCCCGGTAGACCCCGGTCATGAGTAGGAAACATGCGCTAGCCCACAGCGCAAGAATACGACCGAACCAACAGTTCTTTATGTGATGAAGGCATACCGCTGCCCGGCAATACAACTACCATGACAAAGCATAAACCAGCCACTCATGGCCTCACCATAGCTGAACGATCTCCCGCAATCCACATAACCTGCCAGACCAGTTCCTGATACATCCTTCAAGGAATACCCGATAGATACATAGGTAGGAACAAGGAGAAGGCTGATAAAAGATACATAGATAAAAACATTAGTCCCGAAGTGGCCCTCTGGCGACGAAGCTTTCGAAAAGAAAAAAGAAAAGTATCGCACCATATGGAGATCCCCGCCACTGCGGCTGGCTAGCTGGTTAGGCCTCGAAAGAGCCCCCACCGGCCATGTACTCTCGGGAAAAGGAGGGGGCGGGGGTATGCGGACGTGAAACTAGATATTCTCATGTATTATTATATGTTGTAGGGATGAGTATGGTATTTTGTGGGTAGAAGTGCAGTAGTTTCCTAGCAGTGGTTTGCGGTATGGTATAATAGGGCGGTATCTGTGTTTGGTGATTTGTGAGCCCGGGAGCAAGAGGGGGGGGGGTATCATACATGTTATGATATTCGGTTATTTTTGTCGATTTCTTTTGATTCAATCATGTTTATGACTTTCAAGTGGCTTCTAGCTCCACCTTCTGGTCTTCAAAAAAAAAGAAGAAAAATGCTAGTGATCGTATCAGCGTAAACTCACCTCTTCGTGTGTCGAGCTGCTGGCAGCCCGGGGGTTATTCAGTAATCACAGCTCATCACCGGTTCTGCTAGAGTATCCCCTAAGCTGCCGACCGCTAACGAACCCAAACGCCCCAGAGAGCAAGAGTAGAGTTGAAAATTTAAAGAAATCAGTAAAAGGGCGGCGGAGGGATGGGGGGGAAAGGCTTATGTAGAGTGAAAACTAATAAAAAATTTCTCTCATGTCATTGTTGAATCATGGAGAGTAGAGTCGGTCCGGGGTGGATTAAGGGTCCCTGGGCAGCCCGGGGGGGGGGTAGTACGTTTTATGAAAATTATGGGGACGGAGGGGACGCAAGAATGCCAAGTACAATAGTTCTAGTGAAGATTTTGGCAACTATTTATGTATGTAGGAAGGGAGGAAGGATGTGAGTTGGTCGAGGCTTGCTTTGTCCAAAAGCCGAAGGTGATGAGGCGGGGGGGGGGGCGCATGTACTTGCTAAAGTGGGGCACAGTTATTGAACAGAGGAAAGAGTGTTCCTATGACTTAGCTGGGTATATGGAGAGAAGAACGGGGGGGATCGGCGACGGGTTGTGGAGCTAGGACTGCAGGGCATCTGTAATGGTAAGAAGCAGGAGTTTCGGGGGTGTACCAAGCGAGCAACAGGCAATTATTTTTGACAGAAAAGAATGTGGGAGTGGGTACTACTTAGTTGGCTGAGGGTGGGTCGTATCAACAGCGGGTATTCCCTCCATAAGATTGGAGGACGACTGACACCTGCGCGTTTTTTTGTTGATGCCCAAGATAAACAGCCCGGCATGTGTCGCTAGAACGCGGCCTTTCGTCATACGGCGGGGGGGGGGGGCTAATGATAAACTTTATATTGGAGCGCTATCGATTCCCAAACCTCCCTAGAATCAAAGGGCGGAGGGCGCTTCAATACAGGTTTGGCTGGCTTTTCAGCAGTTATGGAAGGATCGAAAGCCCAGGAGGATATGACACAGGCAGCCAGGAGAGACTGATGGACCAAGACTAGATAGAGTATATGGAATGGCCTGTGGAGCTGGCCAAGAGGTGTAGGGAGGATGTGTTGCTCTACAAGTAGTGGAGGAAGAATGGGGAAGGAAGGAAGGCGGTTTAATAAGAAAAGATTGTGTAGAGGTGTCCTATGGCTATTTGGCTAGCGACATAAATGAGCAGAACCAAAAAAAGCCCCGACGTGAACAGTATCTAGCCTTCCCATGATAAATACTGGGCTTTAATTCTGTCCCACCACTGGGGTAAAAGACTTCGGCATGGCTATAAGTGGGGTAAAAGGTAATGGGGCAGAGATAATTGTAGAGGCCTTTGTCGTTTTCGATACTTTTGGCCAGTAAAGGTGGATGTGTTGGGACGAGAGCCTTTAATTTGACAATTGTCTAAAGGCTGGAAGAGTGATTGGGCGTCGATTTGGATAGAAGGTAGTGGCGGTGCGGGTGCTCCTGTTAAGCATTCATTATCCCCTGCGGTGTCAACAGTGCCGAATCTCCCTACATCACGCTAAAATGCAAACTAAAAAACCAGCCTCGCACTTTTCTAGAAATATCAATTCAGCGATATAAAAAACATTTCGGGCCAAGTTATAATGAACGGGATGGGTTGGTGAGTGAGTTGGTTTTTTTTTATTACTTATCAATCACCTTTTCGTACATAGAGTGTGAGAAGGCTTGTAGAACTCCTCCGGGATAGTGTGTAGTTTGCGTAGTGTGTGATGAAGAGAGGAAGTGATGAAGAGATGAAGTAAAGTGCAAGTGTCTACTGAGCGGACGAGCGTGCCGGTATCATAGACTGTCACTCGGTAATTCATATGTTGCCTCGTGTAGTATCGCCTTCCAACTTGCCGCGAGTTGCGTCAAAGGGATCTCTATGGGCCGTGATGGAAAGGCAGAACGGTTGAGCTGCGTACCGGAGACTTTGAGAGGGAGATTGGGACACTGGCGAACTTAATTATATCTTAGGGTGTCAGGGAGACCCCCTACTTATGTGGTGAAATAGCAACATAGAATAGCAATAAGGGGGGGGGGGTACAGAAAATAACGTGCGGGCTCTGTCGTATTTGAAGGCGTAGAGGGCACTGTACAAGTTACAGGCATATAGAACCCGAACACTTGAGTCCGAGTTTTGTATGGGCGATTAGATACGCATAGATAATTTACCATAAAAAGGTTTTAGAACTGTCCTTTCCTGTACCAAAGAATAGTTACATCGGGGATACTAGCCATGGAATTCGGGGAATATTTGTCCTCTGACGAAGAGTACTATGATCGGATACCAATGCCCTTTTTTACCAAAGATAAAGTATTAAGCGCCTAAACTATATATTTTCTGAAGAAGCAGTTAAGAGATCAAGAGGAAAGAGTGTTATCGGCCAGTTCCTATGGTCTAATGGCTTAGGAGACTGGTCGGCTAATTTGAAACAGGGACCATCATGAGTTCGAATCCGGGGGGCAGTGGAGTAGTCGAGCATTAAAAAAATGCTCGGCGAACC
>Ga0307513_10000782_pt1 | contig 46127 bp, 58 predicted proteins | sample 15_EM_MG_FD_202174 | JGI IMG/M metagenome (GOLD analysis project Ga0307513, IMG submission 202174) | Populus trichocarpa ectomycorrhiza microbial communities from riparian zone in the Pacific Northwest, United States - 15_EM | ecosystem: Host-associated > Plants > Roots > Unclassified | place...
CTGTTATTTCAGCTGCAACCCTTGCGATGTATCAAGTAGCTCCTATCAAGAGATGTTTCCATCCGACACCAGATTACCGCAATGCGTCGTTCGAATGACTCGACATAGGACATGGTCGTCGGCCACCCTTGCCGTCTTCGCGCTCTCCTCGTGGGTCATCCCGTCAAGAGACCCACAACTTGTCAGCTAGTAATGTAGCCGTAGCGCACGATGACCCACACTGCCCGCACTGTTGGTTTGGTTATACTTGGTAATCTGCTTTTGTGTATTTTTTTGGTGTCCGCTAAACGGTTAACATATACAGAGGAAATCTCATGTATTCTCGTATATATCATACATAATTGAGTTGGGGGATCCTCACGGTTCTTCCCCCACGCCCAATTAGAGCTTCGCTCAACACCAATTGTTGGTCGGGGTGCAATGATGCAAGAATGGGGCTGGGTGTGCGCGCTAGCTAAGAAGAGGTGACAATACAGAGTAAACATGACAACATGCGGGCCGTATTCTGAATTGTCCGATTGGCTGATATCGGTAGTGTTACCGACGTCCCACACAATTACAAGTATACAGAAGCCATGTTAAACCATGGCTCTCCTCTCTGTGGTCGAGCTCGGGAGCCCTGTCGAATCTCGCCCTTCTTGGACCGGGTTTTCCAACTCGATACCAGCGTCTCCTGACCTCACATATATCCAGTCATCTTCTCCCTGGTCACGAATCGCCAACATTGATGTATTCAGCGTGGTGGCTGATCCGCTCGATGGGGGATATGGTATGGATACCCGAATAGTGGGGCTCGTATACTCTCCGTTGATCGGCGAGCCCAACGACGTAGGACTCACGACCATCCGACTATAATATAACCCCCGGAGTGAGAGTATGAGTCGGCTACAAGCGATGCAGGAGATCACAATGACGAGACTAACAGGAAGCTGTGAGTGAGCGTCTGATGGTCCGTATCAAGTCACTCACTTTGGGTCCATTATTGGGACAGACAGCTATGCGATGGTAAATCAGTTTCAGGTTCGTTCGATGGAGGGCAGACCGTCTCACTTCCTTATGCATTGTCGCTGGAATAGAGATTGCGAAGTTGCAAATAATCACTACATAATATATCGCTCCCCTGGTGGTCTAATTAAGTTGCTCCCTAGCTGGGAGCTCGATGCAGGCTGGGGACGCAACTCACTGGGTGAAAAGCGTATTGAGAATCGGTGTGGTCATCGAATCCTTCCATGCAAGGTATACTCTCACACAGAAGAGGACGAAGATAATAGTGTCAAGCGATGAAGCGATGATTAAGAGCCAAAAGTAAGCTAAAGGAAGGATTCGAGTGTCAAATGAGATATTATATTTGAGAAGAACAAACAACGAACCGGTTGGGGAGAACCGCGCACATAACACCAGCGATGTCGGTACTGTCACTCATGAGTGAAGAACGGGTCAGAGCAAGCTCAAGAACCTACAAGGCGGTATCACACCAGTGACTGTCTAAAGGGGTATCAATATGCGCCTGAGTGGTATGTTATGTGATTTAACGTACAGTAGGTTGCTTCCAGGGTACAATAAAAGATGCTCCCAGAGCAATGGTGAAGACAGCGCCGAGAAACAGGCCTATTTGCTTGCTTTTGCCATACATAACCCATACCCTCAGCATAAGGACGACTGTGAATATCCGTTCAGGTGATTATCCACGGATGACTTAGTCGAACATACTTTCCACGCATGCAAAGCTAACCTACCCCCGAATTCAGTACAAGGGAACGCACGGTGGTTTATGTGTTAAAGGGGAATGATACCTACGATGCACAAGTACGCGGTGACCCTGTTGATGATACACACCGGCCGATCGGGCGTCTGAAGCAGGAATTGGATGAACCGGAAGATGAAGCCCAGTGGGCTTATGTATCGATTCTATTCCACGAAGACGTAAGGATTTGTTTTAGGGGGACTTGACTCTCTCACAAAACTGAACACAATCGTTGCAATCGTCCAGCGGTTCTTTGCTTGCCATATATACCTGATTTCGTCGGGTCTATGGAAGAGATCAGTAAGATGAACACTCAAAATCCACGAGCACTAATAAATGTATCGAGACTATGAAATTCATCCATTTGAGGGGGAGTTGTGCGTCAGAGGAACTCACAAAGTGGTGATATGATCCCATAGCATTGCGGTGATACTCGCGAGAAGCAACTACGTGGGGAAAAGATGCATTAGTATATGCTCACTCATGGGGTTTGTCCATAAGCACAAAGATACTTACATACTTCCCTACCTGGTGATGAGACTGGTAGGAAATAATTTCATCATAAGGAACGTTGTAGTGCCGGAGAATGGCTTGAGCTTCTGGACTCGATGGGTCCATATGTGGCAGGTATCGAAAAAGAGCTGAGGGTAAAAGGAATGGCGGAGGGAAACGGGAGGAAGAAGGGAGTAGTAACACTCTGTCTATTTATTAAGGGGAACCCACCACCGTAGTAGATGCTTGGCTGCGGGTCGGAATTACACTCCGTCCAGGGCTTCACACGACAGGTTCGATCGCACGGTTGGTCAAGACGCTATGAACCGCTTCGGCGCCTCTGCTCGAGAAATTTGGATTTCGTTCCCATAGGAGTTTGGCCGACATCGGCATGTATACTAAGCACAAAACGTACGCCCCTCCTCTCACGGGGCGTTCTCTTGTTGCATGTGGTCGACAGGAGGACGGCCGACAGCGAAGGTTCCACGACCATGGCGAGTATTTAACACTGAGATTGATTCGGTAATGAAGAGCGTAATAGCACGTCCAGGTGTAATCTTGACGTCAAGCAAAGGATTTGACAGGAGTCAAGGTGGGCTACCGCTTTGATTTGCCGCAGCAAAGTTCGCACGACCCAATTAAGGGCAAGTCCTATGACTCGAAAACGTATGCAAAGGAGATTATCGTTCACCCCAGCTAGGCAGTTGCGAAAATAACACTATCAGAAATCATATCACCAGAGAATGGCTTGCGTCCGAGCTTCAATCCAAGTATATATCAATAAGAGCAAACATTGGGACTTGCTTGGTTAATTCTAATGTCAGAAAATCAAACGACTAGATGAGGTGGATTGTGGGGTGGATGAAGAAAGGACCGGATGGACGCGGATGTGCGGCACGATAAGGTGGAGGGGGGTAGGGCGCGCCAGTGAGGGATCGAAGAGGATGCGTAAACCGGAAGTAAAAGTCGAAAGACGAGAAAGGAATGTTTGTGAGGCGATCCGAAAGCTTTTTCTCTCCCAACCCCCAGCTTCCTTCACAGTCCCTCTGCCGTCTATACGTTTTTATGCGTTCAGAAATCCTCCTCATCCCCGATGATGAACACTACCTCCCTCTCCTTCCTGACCTCACTAGCATTCAGGGGCATGACCACTCCCTGCGGCTTCGGAGTACTAACGATACTGCTAGGCCAACCACTCCTGGGGACCGGAGACCCCGGAGAAAGAGCAATGACCTCCCCTTCATCCTCACTATCCAACTCGCGCTCAACGGCCCTCTTTGCGCGCTTCGCAAACGCACTCATCCTCGCTCCAATACTCATCCCACCCCATTTACTCTCCTCCCTTGCGTTCTCCCCCATCTCCTTCCTCAAACTCTGCATCTCTCTCTTGCCCTTCTCGACAAGCGCCTTGAAGAACATAGTAGCACTCGTCGGACTCTCAACCTCGTCATCCTCACGATCGTCGTACTGCGAGTACCGAATCTGACTCTTTTCGCTCTTCTCTTCCGGATACACGGGTTCAAGCTCGAAGGGCACGACGGGCTTAACAGGCGGGGGAGGGGGTCGCCTCAGTGCAAAAGCAGGCCCGGGGTTGGGCATGGGGGTGACTTCTGCCTCTTTGTCCTTCGAAGGGTAGACTGGGTCCAAGTCGAGTGGGATGATCGGTTTGGGGGGCGGCGGTGGAAGCCGCTTGAGCGTATGTTGACGCGTGTGGTGTCTCCCGCGAGGAGGATCCGGTGCAGTGGCGGGTGTAGGCAGTGTCCAAACGTCCACGATGCTCTTCGGTGCATCGTACGCCGGAGGAAGGGTAATAGGACGCCGAGACGGTTGTTGCGGTCGCTGTTTCCTTACCGATTTCGTGCTCGGGACCGTGAGCATGTGTGGCGGGCTCAGAGGTGCCTCGGGTTGTGAGGGTCTCCGTGGGACGGAAGTGAGCACGATGTTGGGAGGCACAGGCGCCGTCGATCCGGGGCGCGCGCGAGCAATCATGTGGGAAGGCAATGTCGTGTGAATTGAGATCATCATTGTCGGGCTTGACGGTCGCGCGACGGGTTCGGTGATCGCGGGGACATCAGGTATCGAGCTGGGAGCAGGTTTGAACTTGTGTCCCTGGACAGAAAATGGGGGTGCCTGGATTCGGAAGGAGTCCAAAAAGGTCGAAGACGAGAAGACCGAAGGTGAAGGGGATGGTGGAACCACCTTGACGCCTTCTTCGAAGCTCAGTCGAGGGGTGAGGAGCATCGTCTCGCTTCGTGGACTCAGGCCATCACATTCTGAAAGGGCAGGAGTAGAGGGAGCAGACGACCCGGTAGGAGAGTCGGGGTAGAAGGTGATCGAGGTGAGGCCTCCACGAGAGGTGGATTTCGCGTCGTTCATTTTTGGTGGGGTTGGAAAATGGGTGATTTGTACTGTCGAGGGACGGCTTCGGGTAGCATCAATGTGTAGGGGGCGATTCATCGGTGGGGGATCATTAATGATCGGAGTCCTGGTCGATGAACATAAGTAAATAGAGCAATGAGATGAGCTAGAGCACTCACGGAGAATACTGTGTGGATGGGCTGAAGGGGGCCGACATTGGGGACATGGGCGAGTCCGGGACGGGAACGTAGTCATTTGTTGAAGACTGACCATGTCTGTGGATGTGGATGTGCAGACTAGGTGCGTTCGCGGCCTCGATTGCCTGGCTAACGATGCGGCTGATCCAATTCCGCATGCGCCTCCGACTGAGAAACACGGCGACAGCCGCAGAGAACAAGATAAAACCCAATACTGGCCATGAATCGTCAGCACCACTGTAAGGGCATCGTAGTAAGGCGATGGGATGGTTGGGAACCAGTAGGGGTGCGAGGTGAGACACTCACTTAGAGGGCTGTTCATAGCACCGTGGATGAGATTGTGTGGGTGCCATTGGGTATGCTGGGCTCTATGGTTCGTGGGTCTATTTTGGGAAAGAGGTGAATGGTGGTGGACATGGCGGGTGTTGAGGAGAGGCATTCGCTGGCTAAGTTGCGGCTGTTGTAAGAGAGTAGATGTGGGTTGCTGTCTGTAACTCGGCTGTGGTGACTGTGGTTGCTTGGAGAAGCGAGAGTGGGCAGAAACGAGTGGCAGTGACAATATTACAACCAAGCTGAAATCAATTTGTCGTTCTGCAAGTGCCTTATGTGAACAAGGACAGCAGCAGCAGCGGCGACGGCGACGGCGACGGCGACGACCAGGATGAGGGAAGGAAGAGAGGGAAGGGGAAGGGACAAGGGACTGCCGAGTCGGTGCATGTGACTGCTCAATCACTTCGGGCCCCGCACCTGAGGGTACTCAAAAAACGTCAACAAGCCGATCACTGGAACGTGTGACCTGAAATGAATGTAACACTTCAATATTTGCCTTGAATTTACCATGACACAATACAAGTACACAGCGGCATAGGTAAATAGAGAAACCACTCAGCACGTCCCTATGGCCCCTCTTGCGACTGAAGAATCACATACTCGACCAGTCGAGCCGTTCCATTCAGCGTAGGCACCGACACTCGGTAACAAGCCAACATCTTCCAATACGGGCTCTGCACGAGCTCGTGATACGGCATTGGGTACGCATTCGACGAGTCCTTAAGCCATTCAAGGTACATCTTCGCGCCTTCCTGCGTAATGTCCAGTTCTTTCCAAGGCGTCACCTCCCGGTTGTCCATCGAACGCGTCTAGAGAGGCACCAAAATAATAACCAAGGTCAATAAGGAAGTGTTCTCTCGCATGTGGTCAGCGCAACGTACATATATCCGGTGCACCTTCGGCACCATCGTCTTCAAATGTGCGCGCAAAATATCCACGAGCCGTGTCAACTCGTAATATCTTGCATCCACCAATAAAGCCTTGAGAGCCGCCTCGGGGGACATATACTTGGGCAGCCACTCCTCCGGCAGCGGTAAAATCGGGTAACCAGACAAATACGCCTCGATCAGCTTAAACAAGTATGGATCCCGGTGCAGGATGAGCTCGTACTCCTCCTCGTCCCCGCTCTCCTCGTCCCCGTCCTCCGGCACCTCGGGCACAGGTGAGAGCACCCCGCCTGCTTGGCCTGTGAGGTCCCGCACCTTGTTATGCTTCGTCGACGACGTCAGGAAGCATGTCGAGAAGTAGTTGGGCGAGTCGTATAGTATTTGCTCCCGCCCGAGGATGAACGTCTCCCCGCGGACGACGACGGTGTATTCGCCTTTGGTCATTTGCGACTCTTTCAGACGGGGGAATGGGGAGGGGATGGAACGAGGTCTTGGCGCGTAGACCCTACTTGCATTCTTATGCCTTGATGTCGCACCTCATCTGTTATCGAGGGGTGCACGCTACGCCTCTCTTCCACATTAGGACCAGACGGTTTCCGCGTGTCCAGGGAGGGCATGGTCCGTGCTTTTTCGAAGCGGACGGCCGAGGCTAATCTGTATGGAGATGAGGTCTGTGCGAAGAATTCGCTAGTGCTGTGTGATCGCGACAGCCGCAGTGGTTCACAAAGGCCATTGGGATGGAAGGATTTAGAGTAGGCTGATCGGTTTGAGATGTAGAACGGGTCAAGCTCAAGTGGTATTGGGGTTCTACGAGGAGGTGCTTCAGGCACAGGGGGTCTGATCAAGGGCTGCCGCTCTGTTCATCCGATCGAAGATACGGCCACGATTTTATCAGGGCACAAAGCGCTCACTAACATATGTATTACTCACGCGGTGTTGGCCCTCGTCTTCCCATTAACTCTATGAGCAAATGACCTGCGCATCCACTACCCGGGTTCGCACTCCCCATCTATCATCCTGGTCCCCAGTAGAAGGTCGTTCGCCCCATCTGCCAGCAATGTCTTCAATACGTTGGGAATCGACCTTGTGACTGGTTAGGTTTATGCATACACCAACGAAGGTTCATATAAGATGACTCCTAATCAAAATTCAAGAAGAGAACTGCGTGGATCCTTCTCTACACTACCGAAATAGAGTTCGACGCTCTACTCGCAGCTGGCTTCCTTGAGTTTGCAGGATGGCTACTTCCGCTTCCATCGCCCGTCATCGTCGCCATCGTTTTCTTTGCGCTTGCAAAACGAAGAAAGGGGTAAGTCGATGGATTTGATTTAAGAATTGACTAGAAATCTCCACAACACGCGGCGTCGAACAATCATATTGATGGAAGATGTACCATCAAGAACTAAATAGTATTGAGAAGCTCGTCAATCTTGCTCGTTCTCAAGTGAAACCGGAGTTTGAAAGGAGGCGGAGAGCTAGACGAAATGAACCTTGCATGAGCGTGTATCACGAATCAAAGGTAAACCCGACCTTAGGAGTGAGCCAGCCCATTTAATCTCATTCGGGGAAGCGGGCCCCTCCATGCGTTCTATACGGAATGCCCAAAGTATCGTCATAGAAACAGCTAACCCTGTTTCGTCGGCAAAGAATCGACCCGGACAAACTCTATCGTTGGGCACATCAAGAATTGTTCAGTGAGAGTGAGTAAACCGACCGTCGGCCATAACCGAATCCAATTGAGGGATCTGGCTGGTTCTTGCGTGGAGGAACCAAAAACCGGTCTGGCAAGTAGAGCTCTGGGGAGTCCCATATTTGTGGGTCGCGGAGCATGAACCTATCTCCCAACAATGAGCTTTACCATCGCGCTCGGCTCCAGAATGCTTACCCGGTGTTTGGGAAAATGAGAGATCCCTTTGGTATCGAATAGCCTTGGAGTGTCCGATCATCAGTTGTGACATGAGGAACAGCTTCCAGGGACTAAACGGGTCATGCTATTTTGTCCACGATATCAATTCGTACCTAAAGGAAGGATAGGGTGCCAACGAGATGCTTCTTTCCAGGCTGCCTGGAAGTATGTCAATGAGGTACGATCCTCATATGTGGGTGGGCGCTCTAATCCAATGACACGGTCAAGCTCCTCGTGAACTCGCTGCTGAACATCTGGGTGCAACATAATGCAAAGAAGGAATACTAGAATTGATGAGGTGGTCTTTTAAGAGATGAGCTTAATATTCGATGAGCCAAATGAATGCGGCTTCACCGTATCAGCACCAGCTAGAGTCGAAACCGTATGAGGAGACCTTGAGACATTCGGGACAGGGCATGTACATACCCGTGTACATGATCGCAATGGCATCTCGCAGGGTACCCCTTTCCCCCACGTTTTCAATTAATCTTGTCATTATGCAATCTTCGTATCCTTCCGGGCGTCTCAACTGGTCATACAGTCAAGGATTGAGATCACCAAATGTCACAATCCAAACGTACTCGATCCAACACAATCCTCCAAGGTTCATGGCGGATAAAATTAGATACCACCCTCGACCTCTTGGCGAGCCGTTGAAATGTAGCGCCTGGGAACCAAGAGGGGATGTACTGTACTGAGAATTGAAGTGAGGAGCAGAGCGTAACGGATGGAAGAGAGTACACACATGGAGGAAAGCTGTCGACCAACCAGAATCTGCTCCCAGCAAGCACCATAAGATCCGCGCCCTCACGATTCATTTCCAAGATTTTCTGGCCGTGCTCCTTGAATATCTCGTCGCCATAAGCCATCTTGTTGATGATCGTTCCAGTTGCCCTGGATTGGGGAGTCAATGAGCAGACCTCAGACACAATGAGAACCCTTACACCCCTATCTTCGCTGCTGGGTCACCTTCGAAGTCGATGAGCGTCCGTATTAGTTGAGTAACTCCATTATAAATGAACGGCCGATAGCCTGGCATCACTTGTGGACCGATGGCTTGGCGTAAATGAAGTCGAGTTTGGGACCACTCTTTGGAAGGATCCATGAATCCGGGATTCCAGTTCCAATGCATTCTATGAAGGACAATAAGATAAATGTTCAGGAGGAGGCAAATTTGGAGGATATTGCCCCACAAATGAGAAATCATTCGACTATGCGGTCTTCCTGAAGGTGGCCGGTATTTTCCTAAGGTTTCCTCCGCCAGTTGATACGAGTTAATGATGTAGATTGACCGGCCGGGTACTGATGCAAAGACAATATCACCTGTTCAGAGGGTCAAAACAAGCAACGAACTCAGTTGAGAGTATGTGTACCATACGACTTCTGCCACTTGGTAAACGTTTCGTTCCAGTTGCCAGCGAGAATCTCTCGGATGTTGCCTAGAATTAGCAAGCCAGGGGGACCAGGAGGGTATCGTTTGTTGGGGAGGAGTAGAGCACGCAAGAGGAGAAGCAATGGAATAGCGATAAGCAGCCCTGGCGCAGCTAAAGAGATCATGTTTGACGGGGTGTTAGGGAGAATATTCGCTGGGGTTGAGCACTAGGTTGGGCATTTATATTTGGGTTGGGTGGAAACCCATCTAGGAAACCCATCTACTGAGCGTTGAACACGAGGAAGATCCTCGGTCTTCGATTAGCCCGAATCGTAGCTTGTAGGTCGTGGCCGGATCCGTGATTAATCAACCACCCAAGGTGGCTATACAAATAAAGGGTTTCATCATCACCATCGACGATATCAGTGCCAACATCGGACGTGCCTTGCGTCCTATCCAACCCCCTGACAGCCGAAGACGAAGTGGGAAGTAATTAATGCTGCGTACTATATGTCGCTTGAGTAATATCGCTCCGATCTTTGCCCAAAAATCGTGATTGTAAACACCAAATAAGTCCATGTCAACTGCTTGAAATTTTGTTAACGAGGGTGCCCTGGAACCTCTACACTCTATGGCTTAATGCAAGGCACCAGATGCCCCCGGCTCCTGGTTTCGTCCGTGTAGCGGGATGTGAGAATATGAGAGTTCATCTCGTGCCACAATGGTGCGAGAACGGAGATCAACTGCAATTCCGACGACCATATATGCAGGCGAGTTTCGAACCATGGCTTGAGGAGCCATGGTTTAAGCCGTCCGACTTTTGTCCTCTTTGTCCTTCTTAAACTCCGCTACAACCGCGTCCCACAGTTAATGCAAACCGATGCCAATCTCCTACCTTGGAGGCACTTCCTTCTCGCAACTGGGCCAATTCTATGTTGCACCAGGCTCTCGTCTACTACCAGGCGCTTGTAATTCCGAGAAAGATTTGGTCATCCTCGTCCAACGCGGCGAATCACGAGACACTATCTCCCTATGGCGGTTACAGGGTACGAAACGTTGGGAAATTGACGTCATTGCGAATCATGACGCGACTGGACGCGTTCGTGGCGTCACTTGGAGTCCCGATGGTAAACCCATTGTTCCCCTTGTCCACTTCAGAAAATGACAGATTTGGAAGCACAGGAAACCGATTCGCGGTCGGAAACGACACGGGGGCAGTGACTATCCACCGAATTCAAGATGGCTTGGAAATCTCCCACAATCTCGCCAAAGTCCATCCCTCCGATGGGGCCTCTCACGCATACAGAGTGCCCGGGATATGTGGCCTAGCCTGGGTAAAAATACCATTATCTCGATTTTGGAGTCAAGACGAGTCCAGCGACCCCCCACCAGAAATGTACCCTAGAGGTTATGACACTCCTGGATCGGGTCATTACCTTCTCAAGTCATTACCCAAAATCGACTGGAAAACACCGCTTTATCAGTATGCGTTCACTTTTCGTTCTAGCTCCCCTCCTAAGAAGGACGTGCAGGAACATGCCAGCAACCTCGGAGTCTTCAACCCAGCTTCATAGGGCTCCCAAAGTCCAGGTTTTTACGTGCCTGGAGGGTTGGCCCGCGTTGCCTGACGATCTTACTGCTGCTTCAATAGAGAGCAACCCTAAGCCACTCCTTACGATGCCACCAATTCCAAAAGACAAATCTGAAGGTTGGAGTGTAGACGAATGTAACACAATGGTGACCGTGGTCGACGGTTCTGGCGCTGTCGAGAGCCTTGTTCATGGCGGGTTCGCTACCGGCACGATACGCACGAAAATACCAATGCTACAAATGGCCTCTATCACCCAAGTCGAATCTTCCATCTATTTCTCCGTAATTTGTCCAGCTGAACCTCAACTACCAACTGTTCGCATGTTCCAATTATCGGGACGCCTCTTTACCGACAGAATGTATAAAATTCGCGACTTAATGCGACTGTCTACATCCATCAAAGCACTTCATACCTACATTCTGACCACTCTTGGAGAGTGTAAGGAGCTTTGGATCGGCGCCCCTGGCCATGAAGGTGCAAGCCAAATCAACTATAAATGGCTGCGAACATTGGGTCAAATGCAGGAGCAGGATGGAAAAGGTATCTTCCCATGAAGTTCTTACAATCCTCCCGCGCTTCTCTGATATATGGCTCAGCAAGGGACCCGCTTTGTGACCTCTTATCCCTGCTGCTTACTGGAAGGCCTGTTTCAACTGCCTTAACTGAGCTCATCGAAAATGGTGCCCAGACCACGGAACGTGTGCGTGGAACGTGTGAACTGATGATGACTATTTACGTGTCTGTAGAATTATAAGCGATGGTGGAACACCGTTCGCGACGCCATCAGCTCCATCCAAGTCGCTGGCGAGCGGCTAAAATCCTCCTGTGATCGCTTATTAGCCCTTCTAGTTGACCTGCATGGATACGCGCACATGTGAGTCCATTTATCCCTTCGAAGGCGCTCTCGTCTCTTAACGCATGGGGCTAGGCCAGATATCAAGGATGAATTTCGATTAGAGAGCAGGCAGACTGCTCACTGCTTGAAACAGATCACCGACTTCTCCGAATTTTGTGTCGCAATGACAAATACAGCGCGACGAGAAGCCCGTGGATTCCAACACTTTATGTCATGGCTTGGCCATCGTGAGTTACTGGGACTCAGAGAAATTCGTGTCTGACGACCATCAAGAAATGTCTAATTTGCCAGAAACGACGGGACCACCCATGGATTTTGACCCGCTTCTCGTCAGTGAATACATCACCGAACACCTCTACCCTAGTCAGCTGGATGCTTTCTTTGATGGAACACTCGCCTCCGATAGCAATCCGCCGTCCCTGAAGGTAGCTCCGACTCTCCACCCCGGAAACATGAAGGAGCTGCTCAGCCAAGCAAAGGAAGCCCTCGAGAGTGTGAAGAAAGGGAAGAAAGTGGAGATAGTTAGTCATTCATTGCTCATTTCTCCTGATCCTGCGTAATCCTCCGAACAGGCGTTTGACAGCCAACAGTTGTTAAAGGCTACGCCTCGTAATACCATCGCTCTCGCTATTAGCCTTGGGGGGAACCTAAGGGAGATCTTCATGCAGATCGCGGAGTCGATTTCCGACGAAGACGACAGCGAGAGCGAGAGAGGAGTTCAGATCTCAGAGGAATCTGGCAGGGAAGTGGATTTACCCGCTCAAATGCATGAGGCCATTAAGCGAGATCTGCAACTGGACCTCCCGGAAGTTTCGGACGTGTTACTCAGAGAGATGCTGATTCCAGGGGATCCTGAAGAGGCGCGTCATCCATAGGGTTTTGTTGCGGGTGAAGTGCTGACGCTTTGCATAGAACCCCTCCGTCAAGTTCGTTCAATATCTTGCTATCCGCAACCCTCCCCATAACGATCATTACACTGGTACAGCATTCCTGAGCTTTACGTCTCTGTCTCATCGCACTTTTGGTAGTGACCGTGATTCGTATCACCCACCCGCATGATTCTTTCGCGACTCCAGTAGTCGAGTGCGCTCTCATCGAATGTGAAGCGATCGACGAGACGGAAAACGAATCATACGAGCAATCCGCCTGGTTCGAAGTCTTAGACATGAGGTTCTACGATCATGAGCACCTCGCAATGGTGATTCAGTTTAATAAAGTGCACCAACGTAGGTCAACACGGGCTGCCCACACATCATATCACTGGATACAGGCTGATTGTACCCTCTCGTAGATCGAAGGCATCTAGTTCTTGTCAACTTTCTCAAGGCAGCCTATAATCCATACCCCGATCGATTGGCGCAGCATGAACCTGGCTCCTCCGCGTTATCGTTCGCGAATGTCTTCCAACTTCCTGTTTTCATTCCAGCCTTCCCAGCATCTCCGATCCATATCCGGCATTCGCGTCTGCTTCAAGACAACCGGCCAGGCACTGGCGTTACCTTAGCAGTGAACTCGAAACGCAAGGTCGCGGTTCTCCTAGATCATACTCGTGGGTCTCTACATTGTTATGATTTAAGCGAAGAGGATGAGGGTGAGGATGAGGATGAAATGGAAGAGTAGAGACCGTTGAGGTGTGCATGGCTCACTGTTTTACCTCTCATGTGCAGACGGAATACCAGTCAGGCACAACAAGAGACTCAATATAATACTACGGCAGTGGCAGTGTTGTTTAGTGTAAAGAACAACATCAAAGGTGAAAAGACATCGCTTCTCTGTCCTCACTCATCACACGAGCGTATTCCAATAACAATCGGAAGACCTGTTGGACCCATCAGCTGTATCACACTAAGGAGGAGTATGCTTACATATCCTTGCATATCCTCCCATCGCCAATACCCCTCCACAAAAGTTGCAGAGTGGTTGCCAATGCGAGCAGCAAGATCGTCATGAGCTCCTAGACCTTGTTCAGGTGAACCTGCGAAGAAGGCCATCGCATTGTATAGGTCGGAATAATCCACTTGAATTGGCTACGAGACAGTTGAGGGGTCACCGTGACCACTGAGGAAAAGAGAGACTTACCACGTAATGATACCATGGTACTAGCCAATCTGTGTTCCATTCGGGAAAGACTGTGGCTTTCATAACGACACTGTTTGTCAAATCAGCACCGCAGCCGAAGAATTCCAGTGGTATACCCAGCGCACCTTCCTGTAGCCAGCAGCTTTCGGAACCTTTGTGACCAGCCATTTCCGTCTGTATGGTACACATGGTAGGACAGCAGGTTCCAAGATAGCCAACAAAGAGTACTCACCAACATCCAGTTGGAATTTGTAGTCCGCGCCGTGGGACTCACCTACTGGGTGTAGCCAGGAGATTTCCTTTTCCATCAGCTCACATGTCCCATCCGCCTCCTCGCACTGGACTGGAGGGCGGACAAGTCCGACATCAAGGTACGCCTTGTTGACCACAGCTTGTGGAAAGGTGTCACGACGTAATCTACCTCCCGGTCTGTCTTGCAAAAGCAGTTCCACGTCTCCGTCATCTGCTTGAGCGAGGAAGTGTAAGCGAATGCGTTGCTGGACATTACTAGTTCAATACTGGGTGACTTTGCATAGAAACAAGAGGAGCTCACTGAACACATCCAGTCACTGTTCCTCGAGAAATGACACCCTGTAGAACGACCTCTCCAGAAAAGTTTCGGGCTGATCCTTTCCTCCCAGTTAATAACCCTATCTCGATCAAAGGCTTTCCACCCTGGTAGTGCTGGCAGAAGAAGCGAACTATCTTGGGCGTCCTTGCAATGAACGAACATAGGCACAATCCTACTCGATTTCGCAGAATTATAAGCGAAGGACCCGTGACTGTCTAGAAGATACGGCGATACACAAAAGTCCATAGTCGTACGATTGTGGTCCACTATGAATCTGAACGCTAATTGTAACAGTGTGAGGCCGCTGTATCCAATACATGTGCGTTGAGACTCACAAGAGGTGGCCTCCTTTGTTGCCAACAGGTTGACGGCAGCGGAATCAGGTGAACACGCGTGGACGAGTCCTCTACGATCATGGTGTCTATTTGTGTCCTCGTGAAATTCCAATTCTTGCTCCGTCAGGGCTGTCAGGCTCGTGAGTGAAATGGGAGCATCAGGAAACACCAGCGTACTCTTCTTTTCAAGAACTGCAGCATGAGCATACTGACGCAGATCTGCGGCGAGGATTCCGTTACCACGGTCGTGATCGCTAACACTGAATTCGAGGTCTGGTACGAGACTGGCGAACCCGGAGATAAGCTTCGCAAGATCTTTGGCGCGAGATGTGTTTTGGTGTCTACCACCTTCAAGATGGACTTTCCCATTCGCGATGCGTATTTGGAAACCCCAGTCCTCCATCTCCTTCTTTAGGGTACGATGACGTGTTTGGAGCATGGACTGAGGAACGGCAAGCAAGGGCTCGATATCGAAATTGATCTGATCAAACTCATCCACCAGTCGGATATGGTGTTCGCATGCGAAATTCCACCTATTGGACGACTGATTAGAGTCATTAACTGGGATAACCAAAATGGCGACCTCACCAGCTGTCAAATCCCTTGGGTGGGCCCCGCCGGTAACGTCGGTGATATTCAGCGACTGCTTCCTGAAGAGTCTTGCTTTGCCTAAGGACGGGATGTTAGAGTGCATTCAGTTGAAGGAGTTGTAAAGGAAATGTAACATACCTTCGTATCATCCTAGTCCATTTCGCCTCACCCAGCACCATCGATTCTAGGATAGGATGACGGCCATCCATATTAACTTCCAAACGGCCGTCCGATCGCAGCTTATGGAGTGAGAGTCTTTCCGAGAGTCTCCAGTCCCATCCACGTGGGGCCTGGTTGTTGAGGAGGTGAGGACAGAATATTAAGATCGCAAATATGTTAATAAATAGGAGGAGAATGAAGGATAATTTCCTCCAACGCCTCACGCTGAGTCGGGTCGAAGACATTCTGAATGCGTGAGCAACGAGGTGCGGGTGCGGGGCGGGGCAAAGGGGTTCTTGGCTAGCTTGCCGGATCGGAGATGAGGTCACGGTCGATAGGAGAGGTCGCCCACCCCTGGTAATGCGGGACCCTAGACACCTCTTCGTCCGTGACTCGTGTATATGCACAGATTATTACCATACAATATCCACGTGTCAAATCATTCGTCGTGCTCATTTGGCCGTTTACATGAGCCGTGTGTGCTGGGGCTGACATATCCAGTCAGGATTGGAGCCGCGTCACAGGCTCATTTCGCGCTCTAAAACAAACGTAAGGTACAAAATAGTACTCTTGTTCACTCATCATTTACATGGGATTTGCTACGCCTCGGAAATATCCCGGTGTCCTCCAGCCACGAGATCGAGAGCCCGCCACACCCCGTTGGGCTCCAAAGAATTTTCCAAGCAACCGGGATTTCGACTTCACGTCGCTTCGTGTACGTGCCATGGTGGTGACCCATTTCATATGTGTCTCCGGCGGCCCAGCGGTGGTCCGTGTTTAAATAATGTCACACTCGGTTCTGGCTGACACCCCTAGGTTGGGTGTGGGTAACCAAACCAAAGGAGCTATGGCTAGTCAACATGGCCAGTGAGAACCATAAGCATCCTGATAGAGAGGCGTGCACTATACAAGTACGAGGCCATGGAAGACCCACTAAACCATATTGTTATTGACAAAGGTCACACTAAGAGTAGTATCCCAGACACATGAGCATGAGCCGTAGCGGGTGGGGAATGGTGGCAGGTGTATACAACAGTTAAGTGTGCGATGTGGAACAGGTGAAAGCTGGATGGGTGTAGCAGGCACCAGTATTGCATATATGTATCAGAGTACCTACTGCAAACCCATTGAACGATTGGGGGCCTCAGGTGACTTTTCAGGACTCAGAGAAGTAAGGGATAAAGTTGGATGGCTACAATGGAGATTGAAAATGCTCCATCTTGTCAGCCAAGAGCATATATTGCATACTGACCACCAGGACGATAACTTTCTATGCACTCTGAGAGCCCACAAATGCAAAGATTGCTCTTAGTTACTTTGTTTAGGGCTTGTATTATTCATTTCCTATATTTAGAGTGTCTCCCTAGAGTAGTTGAAAATGCAAGGAGAGTTCCTGCCTTGGAAAACGTGCCATACTTTCCCATTCAACCTGCACCCTCGTTTCTCTGCTCATTTGTGTCAACTGCATACTGTCGCATGCAACCTGGCACCGCTTGCTCCTTGCTTCCTGTAACTGATCTCCCTCACATTCTTCTCCGCACCTAGCTTACAGCGCCCGGTTGTCCATTCTACAAAGATACCGCGCTCTTTAATTGCAGTCTTATAGATTTTTTGTTTCCACATCTTTGATTAATAGATTTCGTTGTACGTAAATGAGGCACAGTGCACAAATTAATTTGTTCTCTGTATTGGACAAATGACGCTGGCTCATGTCATGACAGTCAGCAAAGCACTAAAGGCAGAAATGAGAGCGACTCTCTCAACCAGGTTTTTGGGCCAACGGTCAAGGGTGATGGGCAAGGTACAAGGTAACCCTGGTTCAGCCCATCGTTTGACATTGATTCCCCACCCGTTGCCTACAGGTCCCCGTGGTGAAAGGTTCTCCCCAGAGCCAATGATGGTCTTTTAACACAAGACGACGAAATGCGGCAGGCCCGGTTGGTCGATCAGAAAACTGCGGTGATTAGGCAAACCCATTCTCTTTTCCACCCCATGCCGCTCTAAACTCAACCTAGTCCGAAGAGGAAGTAAAATACACCTCAGTGATGGAGATCCTCTCCTGTTCCATCGGATTTCCTGTATTGGTTGCAAAGGATGAAGGAATTTCAGTCAGTCAAAAGGCGCTTTTCACGAGTCCTACCTTCGTGGTTCCCAGTCGGATACCCACCCTAGCACGACCCATGGGTTGGCCATCCTAGCTTGCGCGTCCGTTCTCCCGGTTGGTGTCATATCTTTGACCTGGAGTGTCCATCTCCCCGGAACATATTGGCGACGAGGAGAGGATCTTGGCTACTATAAGCACTCGTTGTGGTTCTGTTCAAAATTATTTTTTTCGCTCTGTACTGGTCACAGAACCAGCCGAGGATAGGTTTGTATATCCTATGACTGCAGAGAGTCGTCCAAAATCCTGACGGTACTTCAGTGAATATGACCTTTCTTGCCTGTATCCATTTAAGCCGTCGGTCAATGGCATATCTGGTTCTCTCGAGCCTCACAGGCACGGCTAACCAAATAGGTTGCCAAAAAAAAAATTGAATTGAGTGCTTTATATAGGCTAACAATTAGGCCGTCTTGCGGACAAAAGCCTACGATGAGCAGATGGTGCCCTCAGATACGTGATATTCGAGTCGCACATCATTGAGGCTCGAAGGTCTAATACTGACGATCATGGCCAATGTGCACAATTGCCGCCGAAATCCGCAATTACTTGAAAGAAATACCCCATCCAGGCCGCGTTCTGGTATGGGGGGCTATCAATCTTGCGGATCCGGCGGTAGTCACACATTCGGCAAATTGTTTAACGGAACCATTCGGCAAATCTGGGTCCCCTTCCTTCGCAAGGCATCTCGTTGAACATGAATTCATCGAGAAGGAGCAAAGAGAGGGATCCAGATGCCCCTAATGATATATTCCTCCAGTACAATCCTTTACATTCCCGTGTTATGCCAACATATATCGCACTCGGCTCCTAAAGAGTCCGCATTCACGTCTTAATGGATATTGTGAATACCCTGCTGAAATACGCCGCTCACCTTTACTCCTCTCCATCTGTCATCCGGTCACGAAATTAGAGGCTTGAATACATTTGGCTTCTGGAGCTAACTAGAAGTATTCTGGAAGAGCTCGCCCTGGTGTTGGAGGGTGTCGGTGACAAGGTTTGGTCGTACTAGAACTTAGGGAGGCAACTTTTCATGCCTTTATCATACCGAGTCCAATTTTGGGACAGCATGAAAGATGCACGGCAGACCGTTCTAAAAGAATCGTGTCTCGAGAAGAGGACATCTCCGCCGTTCTTCCGTCAGGGTTCAAATGCCAAGCATCGAACGGCCCATTCAGTTGATCACACATGCGGCGCCCGCGTTTTCCATAGAGCCCCAGAGAATGCCATTTCCATGCGTGCATGAAATTATGCGAAGAGCCGTCTTTTGCCTGCGACGGAATCCTTTCCGTCTACAAATCCTTCCGTCGGATGATTCTTTGCTAGTCTCTTCTGCGGATCTCCAGTCTTGCCCTGGCCCAATAATCAATTTTCACCATTCGATTCTGTACCCACGCGAGGCATCCCCCATATTAGCGGAAGGTCACACACAATCATTCGCTCCGGGTGTTCCTGTCAGCCATACCGGATCCCCTGCGGAGTTTTGTTCGGGGGAGGTAAAACGGCATACAAAGAGACCCGGCCCCAAGGGACCAGGGTTCTTTCCCAAGAGTCCTATCTGCCCACTTAAATGACACTCAAACGCTTGTGGGGATGTGTCACTCTCTGGAAACGCGCTAGCACCGCGCAACCACCCAATAGTGATGTTACCTAGCTTCTGTCCCATGGTTCACCGGCCATGCGTTGGGTCCAGAAGTCATTAGTCACAGAGTCACGCGATGCAAGATTAGGACACTACCGTGGCATTTTCAGGAGCAATTGGATGTGAACAGCATTGGCACCACCCGTGTCTGGCAGAGCCAGAACCATTGTTGACATTCATTGACACTCATTGAGAAATGGGGGTATCACTGTTGGCGTCATATTGCTGCTCTTCGCCACTATCACGTCAGCGCGAAGGTACCTCGTGACAAGAAGCTAAATTACTCGTTCGCTCGACTGAGGGAGGAGAGCTCGAAATTATGTGAATCCCTTACGCATTCTGATAGGAGCTTATTGATAGCTCGATCCTTAAGATTCGCACGCTTCGTTTCTTCACAAGCACACGTTGCATGCGGGTGTGCGTCAGAATATCAGTTCTATCCTGGATCCCATTAGCACAAATGATGACACTCGCCTTGGTCTTGCTCTCTGCTGACCCCTGCAAGCGCGGAGGCCCGTAGTACGGAGGCACAGTATACTCCACCAGAGAGAGGTACCCAAAACTCCTCATAAAGAGAAAGGTGTCATGGAAGGGTAGAGGGCATGGACGTTTGACAAAGCAGACGCCGTCCCTCCATGCCAAACCCCCAACCAACATCTCAATTGCTCACCTCATTAACATATTCAGGCGGTGCCGTAGCTATCTCTCGGATACCATGATCCACTGTTTCGCGCACACCTTGGCCCATTCCTTCTGATGTTCATGTTCATGCCGACCGGGTGAAGGGGTGAAAGCTTCGATAATTTACACACTTTCGTGTATGAATGATTCTGTCGTGAGGTTCTTAAGGAGGTTGTTTTCCACGAGGTTTCTACTCGTGCTGGGAACATGAGTCCACGCCTCCAGCACGATGGAACCGCGGTGGGTGATACCAATGATATAGAACCAACTTATACTCAGGTGGGGTTTCCTCGGGCCATAGAATATTCTGCCTCCTGTTCCAATAAACACGATGACATTCCGAGGGACACAACAAGCCTACGTGGCTTGGGGAAAACAAACGCGCGACTACCCTAAGCAACTCATCGACCAACACGATTGAGCTGCAAGTAATTATGTCAATGTACAATCAGATTATCTGAAGGATGACTCGCCCTATCGGTTGCAGAGCGAATCTTCCAATCCGTGTTATCCATCTTGCCATGAACCCTGTCAATCACTTTGTTTTGCCTGTCAACTTCTTGCCCCGATGCAATAGCAAGCGCCTTGAGTCGTCCGACCGTATCGCCGTGTTGGATTATTGCCACACCGCCTTCCGGCCAAATTTCCAGCCACATTTCCTATTCGGACAATACCGCCATATGTTTCTTATTGACTCCTTAGCTATATCACTGTTTATTGTACCACGTGTGTAGCTGTTTAGTTATGTACATAGGCAGCAAGTTTCGCCCCTCATGGCTCTTTCGCCCGCTCACACGCTGCGCTAATCCCACATGCCGAGCTCATCCAGGTTATTATCGATTTCATTTTCCATCTTGATACCTTTCCGATTGCTTTTTGCGCTCTCTGATGCCTTCGTTGTCGTCACGCGGTGGTCCATCCCTGTTGAAGCTGCGGAGATCAGTTATTGTAGCTTCTCCAATGCGCTGATGCACTTCGCCCGCGCTTGGCGGGGAGATGCTCATGTTCAGCTCGCTCGGATTCCTCCAGACGCAACTTGTGTTTGTTGAGTGAAATGGTAGGCTTAAAGATGATCTTTTTTGTATTGTCGCCTGCTCGGTTGACGTGCCCCTGGCCAAGTCGAGGTTGCATTCAGTGTTCAGCAAGGAATTTGATACAAAAATATTAGAAAGAGACATCCAGCGCCTGAGATCGCGTACCTGATTGATCGCCGAGCTTGATGAGCGTGTTAAGGGCCGTATCTTCTAACTCGCCGACTATTCTCAGGGCATTTCGTGTAGAGTTGACGGATTCTTGCTTCAATGACCACTGTTTTCCTGTGATTGCCTCGACGTCTTCCTCTCCGTGGTCCGCCTGGCCGTTCTGAAAACCGGTTGCACCTGGCCTGACCTGGCTGCCTGCTGGCGTCTGCAGGGAGTTGTGCTCTGTCACGGTCAAAGTTCCTCTCACCTCGTGCGTAAGGATCATTAGTGGCAGCATATCGACCAGTTTTACAGCCATAACGGTCTTTTGAGAACGAGTAATTTTGTGGTTCTTCGGGCTGCGGCTGCTGTGGATAGGAAACCCGTCCGCCCATTCCCATAACACCAGAAGGTGGTCGTCTCAACTTGTTGAGCGCCGAGTTGCTAATATTCCCATGCGCAGATCGAGCGTAACGGTCACCGTCGTTGTAGGCGTCACTAGTAGTGTCCATAACTTGGGGCATTATCGCTGGGTATACTTGACTGCCGTGGTGGGGGGAAACACTATTGCCTCGAGTCTGATGTTGATGAGCGTCTGGCTGAAAGTGAGTGTGGTCCTCCTCACTGGATATCTGCTGCCTCGAACGAGCAAGGCGGCACGATTGGTTTCATGTTGTGCATCGTCACTACGAGCAAGTCGTATTTTATGCGGATCGTTGCCTCTGAGGAACGACATGGTCGGCCAGGTTTGCGTAGCTATGTTTGCCCGGCCTGGAGCGGGCGTACCCGGAACGAGCACACCCGAATGCTTTCCAAGGATCCTTATGGGAAAATACGGGTTGGCCGCTCCGGATCGAGGCACTGCCGTCCACCCACCGTCAAGACTCGAGCTATTGCTCACAGTCGATCACATGGTCGGTTTTCGAATAACTTATGTAATTTGCTCATTTCTCAACCCTGCTAGGGCTAAACTACGAATATCGCATTGCGCTCATTCAACAATACCCTGTAGCCCGTGAAAGACTGTATGTATCTCGACGCGTATGGCCTGTAGCTGATAGCTATCTCGTTACATTTTAAGGTACTGACTATGCCTTGTTTATATGTCTACCTGCGCATGTATTTCAGGGGGTTTTTTCTCTTTTTTTTGGTGGGATAGGGGGAAAATGCGTCATGCACCGTAGCGCCTTTAGCGCCGTCTGTGGGACTCACCGACTGGGTGTAGCCAGGGATTTCCTTTTCCATCAGCTCGCTCGCATGTCCCATCCGCCTCCTCGCACTGGAGTGGAGGGCCGACAAGTCCGATATCAAGGTACGCCATGTTTCGAGAGCCCGCCACTCCCCGTTGGGCTTCCAAAGATTTTACCAAGCCACGTCGCTTCGCGTACGTACCATGGTGGTGACCTATTTCATATGTGTCGCCGGCGGCCCAACGGTGGTCCGGTTTAAATAATGTCACATTCACACTCGGTTCTGACTGACACCCCTATGTTGGGTGGGAGTGACCAAACCAAAGGAGCTATGGCTAGTGAACATGGCTAGTGAGAGTTTGGGGCGAGCCACAAGCATCCTGATAGAGAGGCGTATAGATGTACGGGACCAGGTAAGGTAAACCATATTGTTATTAACAAAGGTCACACTAAAATTGTATCCCAGAGGCATGGGCATGTGGCATAGCGGGTGGGAATGGTGGCAGTTGTCAACATACAGGAAGGACGTTTTTTTTTGGTAATCCAATTTAGCATGCTAAGACCTAGTCTATGTTACACGTTTCCCTAGATGCAATGTTTCCTACGTTGCCTCTAGATCTTCGTTACTGTCCTGCCAACATCAGGTCCCTGGCTTGGATCTAGTGGAGAGGAAGGTCGTTAAGTGTGCAATGTGGAACAGGTAAAAGCTGGATGGGTGGAGCAGGCATCAGTAGTGCATATATGTATCAGAGTACCTACTGTAAATCCATTGAACGATTGGGGGCCTTAACTGACCTTTCAGATTTCAGAGAAGTAAGGGATAAAGGTGGATGCGGCTACAATATCACCTCATTGTGGTTCAAAATGCTCCATCTTGTTAACCAGGAGCATGGGTTGCATACTGATCACCAGGACGATATCTTTCTATGCATTCTGAGGGCCCACAAGTTCAATGATTGCTCCTAGTTACTTTGTTTAGGGTTTGTATTATTCATTTCCTGTATTAAGAGTGTCTCCCTAGAGTAATTGGAAATGCAAGGAGAGTTCTTGCCCTGGAAACCGTGCCATACTTTCTCATTCAACCTGCATCCTCATTTCTCTGCTCATTTGTGTCAACTGCATACTGTCTCATGCGGCTTGGCACCGCTTGCTCCTTGTTTCCTGCAACTGATCTCCCTCACATCCTTCTCTGCACCCAGCTTACAGCACCCAGTTTCCCGTTCTACAAAGATACAACGCTCTTTAATTGCAGTCTTGCTGGTTCAGGTTTTCACATCCTTGATTAATAGATTTTGTTGTACGTAAACGAGGCACAGTGCACAAGTAAATTTGTTCTCTGTATTGGACAAATGACGCTGGCTCATGTCATGAAGTCAGCGAAGCCCTAGAGGCGAAAATGAGAGCGACACTCTCAACCAGGTTTTTGGGCGAACGGCCAAGGGTGACGGGCAGTAACAATGGTTCGGCCAATTGTTTGCCCCACCCGTTGCCGACAGGTCCCCGTGGTGAAAGGTTCTCCCCAGAGCCAATGATGGCCTTTTAACACAAGACGACGAAATGCGGCAGGCTCGGTTGGTCGATCAAAAAATGCGGTGATTAGGCAATCTCATGCTCTTTCCCACCCCATGCCGCTCTAAACTCAGCCTAGTCCGAAGAGGCAGTAAAATACACCTCAGTGATGGAGATCCTCTCCTGTTCCATCGGATTTCTTGTATTGGTTGCAAAGGATGAAGGAATTTCAGTCAGTCAAAAGGCGCTTTTCACGAGTCCTACCTTCGTGGTTCCCAGTCGGATACCTACCGTAGCACGACCCATGGGTTGGCCATCCTAGCTTGCGCGTCGGTTCTCCCGGTTGGCGTCATATCTTTGACCTGAAGTGTCCATCTCCCCCGAACTTATTGGCGACGGGGAGAGGATCTTGGCTACTATAAGCACTCGTTGTGATTCTGTTCGATTTTTTTTTCGCTGTGTACTGGCCACAGAACCAGCCGGGATAGGTTTGTATGTCCTATGACTGCAGAGAGTCATCCAGTATCCTGACGGTACTCCAATGAATATGACCTTTCTTGCCTGTATCCATTTAAGCCGTCAGTCAATGGCATATCTAGTTCTCTCGAGCCTCACAGGCACGGCTAACCAAATAGGTTGCCAAAAAAAAAAACTGAATTGATTGCTTTATATAGGCTAACAATTAGGCCGTCTTGCGGACAAAAGCCTATGATGAGCAGATGGCGCCCTCAGAAACGTGATATTCGAGTCGCACATCATTGAGGCTCGAAGGGCTAATACTTCCGATCATGGCCAATGTGCACAATTGCCGCCGAAACCCGCAATTACTTGAAAGAAATACCCCATCCAGGCTGCATCCTGGCATGGGGGGCTATCAATCTTGCGGATCCGGCGGTAGTCACATATTCGGTAAATTGTTTAACGGAACTGCCATGGATCATTCCACAAGTCTGGGTCCCCTTCCTTCGCAAGGCATCTCGTTGAACATGAACTCCTCGAGAAGGAGCAAAGAGAGGGATCCAGATGCCCCTAATGATATATTCCTCCAGTATAGTCCCTTCCATTCCCGTGTTGTGCCAACATATATTGCACTCGGCTCCTAAAGAGTCCGCATTCGCGTCTTAATGGATATTGGGGATACCCCGCTGAAATACGCCGCTCACCTTTACCCCTCTGCATCTGTCATCCGGTCACGAAAGGAAACCTTAGAGGCTTGAATACACTTGGCTTCTGGAGCTAACTAGAAGTATTCTGGAAGAGCTCGCCCTGGTGTTGGAGGATGTCGGTGATAAGGTTTGGTCGTACTAGAACTTGGGGAGGCAACTTTTCATGCCTTTATCATTCTGGGTCTAAATTTGGGACAGCGTGAAAGATGCACGGCAGACTGTTCTAAAAGAATCATGTCTCGAAAAAGAGGAGGAAAGAGGACATCTCCGCCGTTCTTCCGTCAGGGTTCAAAGGCCGAGCATCGAACGGCCCATTCAGTTGATCACACATGCGGCGCCCGCGTTTTCCATAGAGCCCCAGAGAATGCCATTTCCATGCGTGCATGAAATTATGCGAAGAGCCGTCTTTTGCTTGCGACGGAATACCTTTTCCGTCTACAAATCCTTCCGTCGGATGATTCTTTGCTAGTCTCTTCTGCGGATCTCCAGTCTTGCCCTGGCCCAATAATCAATTTTCACCATTCTATTCTGTACCCACGCGAGGCATCTCCCATATTAGCGGAAAGTCACACACAATCATTCGCTCCGGGTGTTCCTGTCAGCCATACCGGATCCCCTGCGCGTTTTGTTCGGGAGAGGTAAAACGGTATACAAAGAGAACCGGCCTTAAGGGACCAGGGTTCTTTCCCAAGAGTCCTATCTGCCCACTTAAATGGCATTCAAACGCTTGTGGGGATGTGTCACTCTCTGGAAACGCGTTAGCACCACGCAATCACCCAATAGTGATGTTACCTAGCTTCTGTCCCATGGTTTACCGGCCAGGCGTTGGGTCCAGAAGCTTCATTAGTGACAGAGTCACGCGATGCAATCAGGACACTACCGCGGCATTTTCAGGAGCAATTGGATGTGGACAGCATTGGCACCACCCGCGTCTGGCAGAGCCAGAACCATTGTTGGCATTCATTGACAAATGGTGTTGGCCCCATATTGCTGCCCTTCGCCACTATAACCTCAGCGCGAAGGCACCTCGTGACAAAAGCAGATTTACTCGCTCGCAAACCTGATGGAGGGAGCTCGAAATTATGTGAATCCCTTACGCATTCTGATAGGAGCTTGTTGATAGCTCGATCCTTGGCATTCGCACGCTTCGTTTCTTCGCAAGCACACGTTTCGTGCGATTGTGCGCCACAATATCAGTTCCATCTTGGATCTCATTAGCACGAATTATGACACGCCTTGGTGTTGCTCTCTGCCGACCTTTGCAAGCGCGGAGGCCCATATTCGCGGAGGCACAGTATACTCCACCAGAGAGGTATCCACAACTTCTCATGAAAGGGTAGAGGGCACGGGCGTTTGACAAAGCAGACGTCACCCCTTCACGCCAGGTCCCCAACCAACTTCTCAACTTCTCGCCTCATTAACATATTCAGGCGGTGCCGCAGCTATCTCTCGGATACCATGATCCACTTTTTCGCACACTTTGGCCTATTCCTTCTGATGCTCATGCTCATGTCGTGAGGGTGAAGTTACACACTTTCGTGTATGAATGATTCTGTCGTGAGGGTGTCCACGCCTCCAGCACGATGGAACCGCGGTGGGTGATACCAGTTATATAGAATAAACTTATACTCAGGTGGGGTTTCCTCAGGTCATAGTACATTCCGCTTGTTCCAATAAATAAGATGACATCCCGAGGGACACAACAAGCCTGCGTGGCTTGGGGAAAACAAACGAGACTACCCTAAGCAACTCATCGACCAACACGATTGAGCTGCAAGTAATTATGTCAATGTGCAATCAGATTATTTGAAGGATGACTCACCCTATCCGTTGCAGAGCGAATCTTCCGATCCGTGTTATCCGTCTTGTCATGAACCCTGCCAATCACTCCGTCTTGCCTCTCAACCTCCTTCCCCGTTGCAATAGCAAGCGCCTTAAGTCGTCCAACCGCATCGCCGAGCTCATCCAGGTTATTATCGATTTCACCTTCCATCTCATCATCCGAGGCGGTGGATTCGAACTGATATCTTCCCCATTGCTTTTTGCGCTCAGTTTGCTGCTGAGAGCCATAGCGCCCCGCACCTGAAAGACCTCCGATGCCTTCGTTGTCGTCACGCGGTGGTCCATCCCTGTTGAAGCTGCGGAGGTCAGATGTTGTGGCTTCTCCAATGCGCTGTTGCGCTTCGCGGCGCTCGGTTTGAAGGCGCTCATGTTCAGCTCGCTCGGATTCATATCGGGATGTCAACTTCGCCTCCTGCTCCTGACGTTTCTTGGTTTTGTTGAGTGTAATGGAAGGGATAAAGATGGAGCGGTTGAGAGCGTTGATCTTTGTTGTATTGTCGTCTGCTCGGTTGACATGGCCCCTGGCCAAGTCGAGGTTGCGTTCAGTGTTCAGCAAGGAATCTGATACAAAAATATTAGAAAAAGACATCCGGCGCCTGAGATCACGTACCTCCTTGATCGCCGAGTTTAGTGAGCGTGTTACGGGCCGTCTCTTCTGCCTCACGGGCCATTCTCAGAGCATTTCGCGTAGAGTTGACGGATTCTTGCTTCAATGCTCTCGTTTTTCCTTTGATTCCCTCGACGTCCTCCTCTTCGTCGGCCGCCTGGCCGTTCTCAAAACCGGTTGCACCTGGCCTGGCACCTGGCTGCCTGCTGGCGCCAGCAAAGAGTTGTGCTCTGTCATGGTCAATGTTCCTCTCGCCTCGTGCGTAAGAATCATTAGCAGTAGCATATCGACCACCTTGACCGCCATAACGGTCTCTTGAGAACGAGTTGTTTTGTGGTTCTTCGGGCTGCGGCTGCTGGCGATAGGAAGCTGGTCCGCCCATTCCCATAGCACCAGAAGGAGGTGGTCGTCTCAGCTTGTTTAGAGCCGAGTCGCTAGTATTCCCATGCGCAGATCGAGCGTAACGGTCACCGTCGCTGTGGGCGTCACTACCGCCGTATTGTCCATAACTTGGGCCGTTATCGCTGGGTATACGTTGAATACCGGGGCGGGGGGGAGCACTACTGCCTCGATTCTGATGTTGATGAGCGGCTGACTGAAGGTGAGTGTGGCCCTACTCACTGGATATCCGCCGCCTGTTCCGAGCAAGGCGGCACGATTGGCTTCATACTGTGCATCACCACCACTAGCAGGTGGTATTTTATGCGGATCGTTGCGTTTGAGGAACGACATGGTCGGGGGCAAGCTTGATAGCTTTGTCCGCACAGCCTGGAGCGGGAGTACCCGGAGCGAGGCACACCCGAATGCTTTCCGGGGATCCTGATGGGAAAATACGGGTTGGCCGCTCCGGATCGAGGCACCGCCGTCCACCCACCGTCAACGTTCGAGCTTTCGCTCATAGTTGGTCACATGGTAGGTTCTCGAATATCTTATGTGATTTGCCTGGCTCATTCCTTAACCTTGCTAGGGCTAAACTACCAATATCGCATTGCGCTCATTCAACAATGCTGTAGCCCGTGCAGGCTGCATGTATCTCGACGCGTATGGCTTGTAGCTGATAGCTATCTGGCTCCATTTTTTTAAGGTACTGACTATGCCTTATGTAAATCTCTACATGTGCATGTACTTCAGGGATGTGTGTTGTAGCTATTGCAAAGACCAATGTGCACTTTACTGCATTTCATTGGGTGTTTCAGGAAGCAGAACTAATTGGAAATGGGTGGGACACCACCACAGTGCACAACTACTGTTTTCGCAACCTGCGGAAAATCCACTTTGCTGAAAACAAGCAGGTCCCGACAACCTGGGTTGATCCCGGGTCAATCATCTGGTTGTATAGTTATTGCCTGCGGGATTGGTACCTCATCCGTTTGGAATGCTCTTAGCGTTTCGAGCACGAACGGCGTATATTTTCCACTGTCTGTCATTCCACTGACATTAGCAGGCAGCGAACATCCGATCCGAGCTCATTAGGAACTCATCACACTTTAAGACATTTCAAATGATCCAAGGAAACTACGGCCCTGAAAACCATTGAACCTTCGACTTCGATTACGGCGTTAGGTGCCTGAGCAGTCGTTGGTTGCCGATGGGGGGCACAAGGCCCTTACTAGATGGTGGCCTACTATAGGCACCCACGACATAGTACAGGAAGGAGTGTCAATTTGCTCTCTCCTCTCATCAGTGAGAAATGTCTGGTAGAGGAACTATAGTTTGATTGCGCCATAAGCCTTTGCAATATTGATATGATAAAGAATAAGAACTCAGTTGCAAGACTGTGTCCGGAACTTCCCCAATTTCAGGCACTCTGCATCTAACCTACACCGTATACGCAGCTGTCCGAGTCATTCGTTCGCGGCCAAGTGTAAGTCGGTGAAGACAAACATGCTCTACAGCTCTCCATTATTATCTATGGCCATAACCACTACCTTCAGGCGAAATTGGCAAGAGGGGAAACTAATTCCTGAGGTCCGAGAAGTAATTCTTGTGTCGGGTGGTCCGGCTCATCCTCGCGAACCGCTACAGCGTCGCATTTAATGTCTTGTGGGTTTGGTAGAGTGGGCGTTTGGTAGAGTGGACGCTGTCTTGACAAGGTTCTGTGGGGCCAGCGTCTACAAAATCGGTTGCAGCTGTCGATTGATCTAGCCAAATTCACAATCCGCAGCAAGCCCTGATCATGAGCATATGGTGCAATGATACGGACCGTCCTCCGCGTCATTACTACAATCGTGATATTTCGGCCTTGAGCTCAACTTGGAGTCCAATATTCGCTTAATTCACCAACTAAATGGGTTATCATGTAGTGAGATCAAGAGGACACCTTGCTGCAACACCGCCCTGGATCGCAGAGTGCACCAGCGCTTCCTGAACCTTCGCGTGCGCCAATGGTTTTGACCTACTTTTTGGCTTGGCAGTCGGACGGGTGGTATGGAATTGAACTCATTCAAAGGGAAGAATGCGAGGAACCAGCGAAGCTGGCCTCGAGGGCCATCGAAGTCTCCGGTGCATCCGACGGACGAGCTTGTCTATCACTTCAACCAAATAGTGGACGTGTAGCAAGTTGGACCAGACACCGAACAGTACGGGTGCCCCAACCAGTGACCGGAACCAACGCCTACGGAGAACTTCCAAGCCCAGGGCAGAAGTGTTCATCCATAGAGCATAAAGGTGCATTATTCTGTTGAATTTGACCATTCTAGACTCATCAGGACGGCAAGCGCCTTGAACACGAGCACGAACACGAGGATGGGCTCCAGTTCGAGACTGAGGTAAGTATAATCGGCGCATTGAGAGGAGTGGATTGAGTACGTTCACGGTATCACAAGGATATTACAGACCAGTTGGGAATACCGTTCGGGCATTGCGCTCCCGTTAACAATTGGCCTTGAGCATGCGATCGAGGCAAATGGGTCAGTTAATAGCTGGTCCTTCTTGGGTGTGTGGTACTCCATGGATACCGCCGAACACGCCTTGGTGTCAATAGACGTCTAAACAGGAGCCCACGCAACCAGAGAGATCCTTATATCCAAGAACATTTGAATTTGCTATCCTTGACGAACCACTAAAACTGACCCTAGTAACCATCGCCGAGATTTCCAAACCAATAATCCGCCTCGTCTTGTTGCTGGTATTAACGCGGTGTTGTGGCATGGAGGTGCACACCGTTAAAGGTACGCCGAAAACTCGATATCCAATTATGATAGACTCTGCTTGGTCTTATCTTATCGCTATGGTGCCTATTGGCACTGGTGTGCGTAGCGCAGGCGGCTGAAACGAGGGAGACTGGGCGAAAGAAACAGGTAAGGACGTTGCTTCATCCATAGAAGCCTTCATATACTAAAGGTATCCTCTCTTGATATATGGTCTACCTGTTCGCTCGCAGCAAGATCTTGGCCGATGTCTCCGGCTCCTGAAGATAGCGTCTAGTCGTTGGATGAATCCTTGGGATATACGTGAGAGTTCTTCTATTGCGGTGCTCATGGCGGGCGCCTCGAAAAGTGTGAGAGCGTGTTTTGGCCCGTAGAGGCGTCGGATGGGCACGGCGATGTAACTCAGCCTCAAGAACGATTTCCAAGGGAAAGGCAGGCTCCAGGTATTCGACGCGGTTCCAGAGCGAGTCGCGTGTGTTTGACATCTTCGAGGGCAGGCAGGGCTTCGTCGACAGGCGTGAGCCCGAGAGCGCGAGGCGGCCTTCCTATCGTATGGGAAGTTTTCTCCTAACTCGTGCCTTCATCGGACCACCCTCTCTTTTTGTCGGTGAGGTTTGATGACCGAGAACCATCGAATGCAACTGACGGCCGTTCACAGTAATTTCATATCTAGATTAAATATGTGGCGTCTCCTGCACGGTACCCCTTACAGTGTCACACGCGGTTGATTCGACTGGACGCTTTGTCAGGTGAGCGCCGACTTCCGAATAGGAGATGGATATCTCATAGAATGCTTATCTGGTCCTAAATTGGCATGGACATGTGTCTCCTCCATTCCACCCGGCTATCAAGCTCCTCTGTTTGCGTCGAATTATGGACACGCCAAGCAGCCGCCCGATACGTCTGGAATGTTTGCATTATTCTGATACACTTCCCTTAAAATGGGTAAATGGGTGTGTCCATTTGTTAACTCGTGGCCTATTCAGGGTCGCAGTAATGGTCGACCCGGCTGCCGCGCCACACAGGTGATGCCGCGGCGACTTGCTTTCCTTCCAGGGTCCTCTAATTCACTCCGAGGTTATGAGTGGGACACATGCACCACTGAGTGGCTGGGTACTTTTTTGAGGTGGCGTTTTCCCCATTACTTACTGTGGCGCCGTCGGCGCACTATGCTCAGTGTCCGGATCAACAGTCACATCTATCTAGTCCCCGTTGTTTTACCATTGGTTCATCCTATGGCTCCCGTTAGGCTCTAGTCGAGTTGAGACGACTAACCATGCCCAATGGGCTTGTTATGCCACCCGCGTAAAATTGAAGGAAGGCATTGATTGTTGCATTAGATCAGATCCAACTCTGCACACAGTTTCACACGCTTCCCTTATGCGAGAGACGAGGCGGCTGCATGCATATTTATTGTCATGAATCTGAAACTGTCCAGAGTGCTGCCGTAGCTATTCAATGGAAATCGTGGTCAAACCCGCCAACGCTGTCAATCACAAAAGAGACTATAGAAACGGTATCAGTTTCTTGTATAGCAGGACTGTCGTGTAAGCGCTCACAAGGTCATCAAGCATCCTCGCTGGGAGAATGCCATGTACCTTTCATATTGGCCCTAGGCCTGCGGGGTATGCAGTATCAGCTTTTGTGGTCCAAACGTGGGCTCTTGATGATGCAAACCTTTCCTCCACCATTCCGGATCTGTCCAGGAGCGCCGTCACCAGTGTTATCATTGCCAGGCGCGGCGCCAGTACTGGATTGATTCGTCTGGTTGGACGAGGGGACTCCCTCTGCACCACGGTTAAAAATACCGGGAGCTCGTGGTTTGGGGTCATGGGAGGGGACGTGGAAGGGCGGCTCAGGAAGCTGCTCGTAAGGAATTCCTGGTTGTGAACTCATGACGATTGATAGAAAGAGATGAACTTGTATGTAGGAGTGTTCTGATAATGCTGGGTTTGATGGACATGGTGGTTATGCTCTCGCACATATATATACATCCTCAAGAAAACTCCCACGTTGATGGCGCAGAGGGTTCAACACCGGATGGGGCAAATCAGTTTATGAGATCGACGAACGCACCACTTATTGATTCCCATATTTGCGCCGGACCTGTGCTGCAATTAGTGCTGCTTCAAACAAGGCGGTGAGAAGTACACTCTGTATTGAGACTCGTACCCCATATACCGAGGCGCCCTTCTGTGTCGCCTCGTTCTTGAATGGCAGACCTGTCCAAGATGCGTGCACGTGGCGCGTATATTGCAATACAATCCGTCCATGCTCCTTCCTGATCAGCGACAGAGGTTATAGCGCATCCAAATATTTATGCCAATCCTTAGAGAGTGAGCTTACCTATGACATACTGAGCACAGGCGGGACTGCAGTTGCTATCATTGGCTGGAGGAACGGTCGACTGAAAGAGGTCTGTTGGTGACGCCGGTGAGCCGCCCCTATTCAGTAGGAAGAACTAGATCGCCAAGAGTGATCGTTGCGCGATTACCCAACGGAAAGCGGAAATAAGGCGGAAATATCTCATCGGTAAAGATCTGCTCACCGGAATTTGCGGCCTATAGATGCTCTGCAACTGTGTGGTGCACCGATCAAGGACGTGCCGAAACCGGTTGATAGTGAGGTTGACACAGGAATCGATTATTCAAGGGACATCGAGATCTGGCGTAACCACGCATCGATGACCAAAAAGGGATTCGCTCACGAGGTGCGAGGTACATTCAAGGCCCTTTAAGCCGTCAGGTTGCTCCATATGTAGCTAACTCTTCGTCGGTTGTCGAGGTGAGTCTTGAAACAACGATAGGAGAGCGTCACCGCAGTAACTCGGTCGCTATTCGTTGCATTTTAACATAGCCGAGAAGACCGGATCCAGGACATCGTGTGCAGGGCCGTTCAAATTACCGATGTGGCGTTGGTCTGGATTGAGAGTGAGTTACGTAGTGTGTAATTTGCATAGGCGCTGTGCTAATTGATAGTGATCGATGTCCGGAAGAGAAGCCTCCCCCGCCTTGAAATATATCGATTCTGTTTGGATGGTGAAGGCGCCTTGTGCGAGAAAAGGAGCATCTGTCCAGTTCAAACGGTGAGGTTCTTACTCGATGGTCGATGGATCTGTAGGGACTCACTCAGCTGCCCCGCTGGTGGTCCGGTGGACCCCTAGCCTACTCCCACGGAGCAGGAAGTAGTTCTCTACAGCTAAGCAAACTGGTGCTCAGATATGAGGTGTTAAGGCTAACTTAGTTTGAAAGGAGCGGTAATACTTTCCTTTTTTCCTTTTTTTACAACTTGGACTCCTCCAATGGGGACACGGAAACCAGCACCGCGTTTGGCGGTACCTGCGCAACGATACTTCAAAGGAAAGGCACCGGCGAAAGGGGCTGACCCTTTGGATTCCGAATCGGATGTTGAAGAGGTAGTTGAGCCATGGGACGGCCAAGACGAGGCCATAGCGGCATACGGCGAACAGGATGGAGTCGCCTTGAAGCCTTCAAATATTCATCGCCAGCCAGCAAAGGCCGAACGCTCCGTAAAAGTGGAGCTCCGGGACGTGAAAATATCGGCGGAGGGCAAGGTTATTGGTGCTGTCCCGGTGGTTTCTACCTCGTCGCTTGGTGTTCAAGGTTGGCTTTGGTCAACTTCATATGCACTCGATATGCTAACATTGGAGATAACGTAGAGAAGGAGAGCTCTAGCGAAGAAGAAGAAGAGGTCTCAGAGGTACCATGCCACCCCATCTGGCTATCGGTAGAAGGCTCCCTATTGATCCACGTAACTAGTCTAGCGAAGAAGAACCAGAATCGGAGGGCGAATTGCCCAAACCTTCCCAGTTTCGCCCAGTTTTTGTCCCAAAGTAAGCATGATAGTTTTATCATGGAGCGGTGACATACTCATGTCCTCTACTGCCTGAAGGCGTGGCCGAGAAACCCTGAAAGAGCGAGACGCCGAGACATTTGACTCCGAAGAAGCAATTAAAAAACGAGAGGCTGCTGCCGAAGAGCGGAAACGCCAAAGTCACAAGATGGCGGGAGAAACCATTAAACGTGCCCTTGAAGGGAGTGAGCGAGGCAGCTTCTTACCCTATCCCTGTTGTTCACTGACACTGGTGGTTAGAAGAAGCCCCTGAACCCGGGACGGAAGTTGACGACACCGATGGTCTAGATCCGGAAGCCGAGTTCGAAGCTTGGCGTCTTAGGGAACTCCAGCGCATCAAGCGTACTAAAGAAGCCGAGGTCAAGCGCGAAGAGGAGCGGTTAGAAAAGGAGCGCCGGCTCGCAATGCCGGAGGAGCAACGCTTGAAGGAAGACCTGGAGCTAGCTAACAAGAGCCGAGAGTCGAAGCCCAAAGGCCAAGGTGTATTCCTTCAAAAATACTGGCATAAGGGTGCATATTTCCAGGTCAGCAGATTTGGGATGTCCCAATATTGAGCACTAATCGTGAATTTCCTAGGACTCGGATATCCTCAAGCGCCACGACTTCTCTGCGCCTGTCGCGTCGCAAGTCGACCTCTCTCTCCTTCCCAAAGTAATGCAGGTCAAGGACTTTGGCAAAAGAAGTCGTACCAAGTGGACACACTTGAGAGTAGAGGATACGAGCGCCCCGACCAACGGACTACGAGCAAACGGTCAACCAATCACCTGTTTTGGTTGTGGAGGACCTCATTTAAAGAAAGGTTTGTCTCGCGTAGTAGCCTCACTGGGTGACGAAATTGATGTTGCATACACGACAGACTGTCCATTGAACACCGGGCCTCTGAGCGAACGTCCATCACCCGGCACAGGCGCGAATGGAACCTCCAGTATGCCTCGTAAATGGGGAAACGACGCTCGGAGAGAGAATCCTCGGTCATGGCGTGATCATAGCCCGGAGTATCAGTCATCAAGGGGAGACCTTAGAAACGACCGTCGCGGTAGTCCATCCGGGAGGGATCGCTCGTGGGATCGGTATCATCGTCGAGACGATCGCCCACGTCGCTCCGAAATGGATCGAAAACGAGACTATGACTCGCGGAGGCGCTCCCATTCTCGCTCGCGTAGTCCGTCTCACCGGAGGTCGCGATCACCTCGCGATAATCGCCGAGATAGCGATTATCCGGACCGTAAGCGTCGAAGAGTGGAAGCGTGACGTTCCACTTTCTTGCCTTTCAGCCCCGCTATGTACAACACAGCGATTTGATCTGTATAGTATAGAACACCAGACTCGGGTCTCGGCATGGATAATCAGTGTTTGCACTATGATGCGGTTTATTCAGCAGTACCATGTCCACAAGACGCTAACTACATGGTGCAGGTCCAATCTAGCCAGTTCTGTGGCCCTTCGGTCCAGACTTCACCCGCAATAGTATTATTGGGAAATGAACGGGTCTTCGTCCACCACCGATGCAGCCCCGTCTTCTTCCATGGTGCCCCCCTCTCGATCCAAGGACTGCAACTCCGGATCCTCATGACTCCGGGCGATGTCCTTGCACTTGAGGGTCGCGCGGTTTAGGTCATAGATGAAAACACCCTAAAAATGACTTGTGAAGTACAAGTTAGCCGGCAGGTTTTGAGAAGAGTACCGGGCCAGTTTATACAGCTACAAGGATAATTTGAGTGCTTTGGCCACGTTAAGAGTGCGTTCTTACCTGTGAGAAACAGGGAAAGGTGATAGCTCGTCTATATTGGAATCTCGGTTAGGCTCAAATTATCAGCTGTAGGAGGTGAAGAAATACTTCCTTTCTCATGCACCTTCTTCGTGTTCCTTTGAACAGCCATCGGGTACGCACAGAAGCGTCAACCAACTCTTCAGCATCTCGAAACGACTGCTATGGTCTATAACAAGTAAATGATGTGAAACCTTCCTAATGTCAGACTCTTGTTGGGGTGTGGACAAACTTTTCTGTATTGAGGCGGAGTTTTCAACATTAATTCGCAAGAAAACGCCTTCTACTTACTGGCTCCATGTCTCACGAGTGGACTCAGGGTCAAATTGTCGCCCCAGGAGGTCCTCCTAAGTCCACCCGTTTGAAATCTTAATCTTTGTATGGGGCGAAAGCACCCTTGATACAAGCACGCCAATCGCAGATAGTGTAACAGACCTCCGGATAGTGATCTGAGAAACATGAGAAGGCCGAACATACCGACTGCCAGGGATCCTGAGTTCTCCATTCACGACAATTGGATAGGACCAGGATGGAGAGTGAAGGCCTCGTTTCTAGTGCCTTTCGTGTAACCCCTTAGATTGATTAGTATATATACGGATTCCATCCCTCACGATCCGATCAACAATTCGCTGGGTGGACATGGAATTCGCGTACATTTGAAAGGCCGACTTTAGACAGGCCAACGGATGATCACTGCGCCACCAGTATCACCCCAAAGTGACAAAGGAGAAGATAAAGAACGAACTTGAAATCACCAACCGTATAACCAATGGCCAATCTTCTCCGAAGAAAGTGGAGGGTCTACTAGATCCGGGAGCCACGTGGCAGTCAATGTAGGAGATTTGAAGTGCATGGTGATACGAGATCCACCGGCAGGCTCTTATCGACAATAGATGCGGGAACTAATGCATGAGAATTAGGAGCGCGATGACGGATCGATAGCCACGTACTGCATGGAACGGCAGCATGGAGGGAACTGATGATAGGTTCAAGGCGGTAGGACCGCAGAGAGAGTCATGTTCCAGAAGCACAAGAAATCCGCCGGAGCAGCATTAGGGGCAGAAGTCAGTCACCCAAAGGCGTCAATTTCTGAGTTGTATGGATGACATGGCCGCAAAAGCGGATGAATTAACCACAAGGGAGGGTGACGAATGTTGCTTCGTCTAAGTGCGACGGCTTGTGACCGCGCCCTTCCGTAGATACACTCGACCTCGTTCCTCCAGAAACTATTTATATTTCTTGACAGTGTATTGAGATATCCGAGTGCTTATTCGAAATTAGGCTGCGGCACACCTTGCCTGTCGAGATTGCATCTCAACCCCACTCCAGGAAGGACTGAAGGACTCCTCGACTGAGCCGATAAGCTGCAGAACCTCTGAGCTTATTCCACGGCTTTCCTCCAGGTGCAGTGCGTCGACGTCCTCTAACCGAGCCAGCATTTGCGAGTGATGTGAATCGTTGGCGGGTCGTTGAACAAATCGGAGATTAGTATCGGTGGGATCACTCCCAATATCACCCCGTCCATCCCAATCGGAAATCGCATCTATATGTACCACTCGCAACAGCCTCGGATTGGCCTCCAGACCCCTCCTAGCAGTCTAGAGGTGAGGTTGGACGGCGCAATGGGAGAGATAGGAATATGCAGATCGAGTAAAGTACTTAGAAAAGTATTTTTGGTACGAGTTTGGGGGTGTCAAGGTGGTTTGGATCAAGAAAGAATAATTAAACAGAATGACTTCAAGGACGCTGGTCGAAAAGATGGATGGGGGCGGAAGACGGAAAAATGTTTGTGCAACCCGCAGAAGTAGCATTGTAGCGCCTACGTCGTATGACCTATGTCACCTCTCAAAGATGCACCGCCCCGTTGCATGCAAAAGGTGGCCTGAGACGCCCCTCTGTTACGAGTTCCTTGTCCTATGATTGAGTAGTAATGGCACAAACCCCACCACTACCCGGCTTTTACCCTTACCCTCTGTCCAATTCGACAGTGATGACGATTCATTCCGGTGCAGTGCACAGAACCCGATTGCCTTTTCGACGATTGGTTAGCATAGCCGAAAGCACTAGCGGGGGATCGGACCTGACCGTGTCCTGCCTGCAACTCTGTTTTCAGTCCATATGCCGACTGTAAGCAACTCACCAAGCACTGAGAAGGCTAGCATTGTGAATGAGAGTATTCTGAGCCCTCCATTAAGCGTTCTCTGTCGTTAGGGTTCCCAGAACCCAAGAAGCGTATTCATTCACTAGTCGAAATCAACCGGACAGAAATAATGGAGAAGTCGCTGTCAATTGCAGGGCCATCAGGCGCCCATTCCGAAAGCTGCAACCATCGGGGACTGATTAGAACCCCAAATGTAGGTTGTTCTTTTGTCATCCACCTATGTCCTGAGTTTTTTTTTGCTGTAGATGTGTATCCCTGTCCAATCGATCAGGCAGACGAACCGATTGCTTCGACGCAAACTCGCTTCGAAGTTCTGCAAGCAAGAGACCCTGTTATCACCTCCGGCGTTGCGTGTCAACACACCTTTGTTTGCGAGTGGTTGGCCGTTGTGAGATATATTTGTGGTGAACGTCGGGTCACATTATCAAGGCCTTACAGGAAGTGCGGTTATCTCATGCAAAACGTCATGACACTGACACGGTGAAGGTACTATGGAGCTGGTTACCGCTTCCTTCGCTTCGCTTCCTTCTTCATTCCTGCGATAGCGTCCCCCTTCTTCGCTCTTGCGCCTTCTCTTACAGATACCGCCTGTCTTTTCCTTCCATCGACATCTTGATTAAAGCCAAGACCCTTGCCGACCTTTGCTCTTGAGGTCCTCGCGGCCATCTTCCGTTTGTCCATGACTTTGTGGAAACGTGGCGCCTCAGGCTCGCCCATCCTTGTTGGACGTAACGATTTCTTGGCGTTGCGAATAGCAGAGGCAGTCGCCTTTACGTCGCCAAGTTCAGCATCCTCTTCTCGTGCGAGCTTTCGACGTTTAGTCTTGCGAGAAAGGCCAGAGAATTTATCGCGTTTTGGCTAGAACATCATGAGCTTTGAAAACAGGTTAGGTTGATTACAGCACCTTTGCTTTATCGGTGGTTTTCTGTGCCTTTTTACTCTGTGGCTCATAACCAGCCTCGTACTGCAACCGGCTCGTCTCTAGGAATTCAGTCAGCTTGGAGTAGGCTGTGAGTGCTAGATACTCACCAGCTGCGTTTGCCTTTGCTTTGTTGCTCTGAAACCATGTTCGCGCCGGCCTTGAGAAGATTTCAGCTTCGTGCTCAAGTATATTTTGCCCTTTAGAGAGCTCCATCTCCGCCTTTCGCAGTTCTTTGGCCTCCTTCTCTTCCTGCAAGACTGCTTTGACCTCGTCTTCGAGATCTTTGATGGTCTCGGCCCAATTTTCCACCGCCTCAGGAGGGACCACGCGATGGCGCACTTTGTCTTCTCCTGCACTATGCTTGATCGCCGTTTTGAGCATCCTGCGATCCGTCTCTCCTACCAGGGTTACCGAACGCCCACATTGTCCAGCACGCGCGGTCCTGCCCACACGATGCAAATACTGCGCAAGCTGACCAGGCATATCATGGTTGATGACCGTTTCGATTCCTTTGATATCTAACCCTCGAGATGCAAGATCTGTGGCCATTAAATAGTCCACTTTGCCATCCCTGAAGGACTGGAGTGCTTTCAAGCGCTGCTCTTGGGTGAGATCACCATGAAGCTCCTCTGCTCGCATGTCCAATAGGCCGAATAGCACTCGCATTTGATGCGCGAGTTTCTTGCTGCGATAGAAGATGATCACCCGCTCCTTGAACGTCCGCTTGCAAATGGTGATAAGAAGAGCAATACGGTAGCCCTCTCTTCCCGCCTTGATTCGGACAAACTCTTGCACAAGACCCCGCGCCGTTGTGCGCTTAGGATCCACGAAGAGCCGAACTGGCTTGTCGAGTGACATTCGCACCAACTCATCGACTGAGTCCGTCATGGTGGCTGAGAACAGCATCGTCTGTCGCAAGGTGGGGCAAGACTTGACGATTTCCGTGAGCTCGTCCGCGAAGCCGTCGGAGAGCATGCGATCCGCTTCGTCGAGCACCAGAATATCGAGCGCGTCCAGATTGAACGACATTGAATTTCGAAGGTGGTCAATGAGTCGACCAGGGGTGGCTATCACTACATCAGGACGTGTTCGCAATGTCGATTCTTGCACCTTGAGTGAAAGTCCTCCAACAATCAAGGCGAATCGCACATCAGTGTGCGCAGAAAGCCTTTTGCCGACTTCGAAACATTGTACAGCTAGTTCTCGTGTCGGGACAAGTATAAGGCAGCGCGTCGCTGCGGCTTTCTTCCCTTTCTCCCGGTACAGTAAGCGTTCAAGCATCGGAATGACGAAGGCAGCAGTTTTGCCAGACCCAGTCACGGCATTTCCCACAATATCCTTCCCCAGAAGAGCGACAGGAATAGTGGCTGCTTGGATGGGCGTTGGTGTATGGAAGCCCAGGGAAGTGAGGGCCTTCAAGATTGGCCGGGAAAGATTCATCGTCAGAAAGGACGAAGACGGTGAGGCTCTGACATCGTTTTCTGAAGCGAAGAAGGCTTTTTTCCGTTCCTTTTCTTGCTGAGTCTCTTCATCCGACTGCGCACCCGAGTGTGGGTCTTCAGAATCCCCTGGATCATCTTTCGCGTCATCGGTATCTCCCTCAACCTCGCTCCCCCGTAATGGGTCGCCGTCTTCGGAGCCGTCATCGGAGGACTCGCTCCAATCTGAATTTGTTTCCCATTCTTCTCCTTCGTCATTAAATTCTCGTTTGCGTTTTTTGGACTGAACGATAGCGGTATTTCTCCGCTTATCGATAATGTCATCAACAGAGATTGGGTTCTACGGATCAGTTAATATTTGTCCGTGGCAACTTCTTGAGCAGGCGTCTCACGGGCTTCGATCCGGCTTTCACAACATCTTGAAATATCGCTTCTTCGTGCAAAACGTCCGCATACGCGTCCCCCGTCAGGTCGAAAGAAAAAGAGGCGTCGAGTGCAACGGGCTCGTCTCCCGTCTCGGCTGCTTTTCGTTTACCCTTCAACTGCTTTGGCACCGATACTCCTTCACCCTCGGAATCGATGGTCATAATGAAATCGTCCGTCATGACGATATCCACCAACAGAAAAAAAGTGGTCAAGGCTTGCTTGCTTTGTCTAGGAAGACTACAGTAATAATATTGCTGTCGTGGCTCCGACAGCATATACAGAAGAGCTGAATAGTGAACAGTGCCATGTGAGGGGGTGAAAGGGGGTTGTGGCACGTAAATAATCTCCCGAGTGGGGGAGGGAATGACGTCTATGGGGAAGTAAAGGATTCTATTACACTGCATAGATTCCTCAAGACCACTAGCATGTATACAATTGTATTTGTGCTTCGAAACGACGCGATCGAGAGTCAACCAAACGGTAGGAGAGTGTAAAATTCGTTTGATCGAAATGATTCACCTCACGTTGGAGTATAAAGCTACATAGAGCTGCTATACTTTCTTGCTTGCTTTATGTTGAATCTTCCAAGTACTAAAAAATATCTGTTGGGCATGCCGGCAATTTCTATCACACCTCGCGCGCCAGTGCCAATGGCCCAATATCAGTGGGTTGACCGGGTCAATGGTCTCCGGCGCACTCTGGTTATCTCACGCGCCGACCGTCCACTATTTCCAGGAACCATTGGTGACGCTTTTAGGCGACTTCAGGGCTCTTCACATAGTGCTGAAGTACTTGCGAGGCGCATCTGGTTATTCCATCGCAGCCGATCCCATCTAGACATCTGGAAGAACGCCGTAGCAGCTGCGCGTGAGGCCCGCCGCAAAGTGGTCTTACCGCAGCCCCTATTGCTTCTCCAGGAGCTCGCAGATCTCCCTCTCAATGAATGGTAGAAAGTCACCAACTTATGAGCCACTCAGCAGAGCCCCTCTCGTCAATCTCGCCCGGTATCCGCTTCAATCCCAATGGATTCGCCGACCTCGACAACTGTGACATCGATACCGCCGATTTTATTAGGATGTAGACCAGCGGGAACCTCAACAAGATCACGACCGCCAACAAGCAGCAGAAGGATCGCTCGGATGTCAATTCCGCGTTCCACATTGCACTCACCAGCCCTAATCTCTGGACCAGCAACCCAGGCGTATTGCAGACATGGGAACAGACCGCTAATTTGCGGCACTTGCGCTATGTCGGCCCCCTGGAGCCCGAGGCCATCGCCTTATGGCTGCACAAGGACGTGGGACTCTCTACCTATAATGTGGAGACACGTTTTGCGCCTTATGTGCTTTCGGCACTGACGCCAGATTCAATCCTTGCGCGCAATTTACCACTCACGCCCTGCCCGAGACATACCCGGTCCGACCGATGACTCACTATCGGACTTTGGTGATGACCTTGGGTGGACACCTGCCCCCACGGACCCAGCGGGCCTCCTGTCAAAGCCCGGTCCCCCGCAAAGGCACCGCTGACGCACGCGATGTGTCTATGTGAGGGTAGACACTCCGTATTCACTCACACGCCGCGCTTGCCTCGCCTCTTGAAGGATCTGTATTGATCCCAAGGGCGGAAGGTGTAAGGGCTCAATCCTTTTACTGTCTTAATATAATGTGGTGTTTCATTCGTCTTCCTTTGTCCTTCCTTAATATAAGCATTGTAGAGTCTGAGTATCTCCCATATATAGGCCATCAATAGTAGTGGAAAAATCATGGATTATCTTATGTATATCCCACATTGCAAGTTATTTTTTCTTGGATTATTCCCAATTTATTTACCCCTGGAATAGTTACTTCCAGCCATTGCGATGTGATTCTATCATTCAATTCCATATGCCCCCTATCTAATGGAAAATAAACATGTGCAAACTACTGAATCTTTGAAATTTGTACCATTGGTATTCCATGGACCAAAAGTCCAAAAAGCCACTGGAACTCCATGCGCTGCACAAGAGAATTTCAGTGCGCCGCGCACTGACCTGAAGAATAAGTTGCCTCGTCCTCTTCTATCTCACCTAACGCTCTCTCAGCTCACATTCGGTGCGCAATTTGGTCTACAGCCGATTCCATGCACAGTCAGTGCGCCGCGCATGGGTATTCTTGCGCTGCACAGGCCGCGCAGACCACTTAATTCTTCCACGCAAATTTTTCACAGTGCAACCTACCCGATTCTTTCCAGCCGCTCATGATTTCGCTCGAACTCGTCGAGGAAAGCAAGCTGACTGTCAACTATGTCATCAGCCGTCTTACCAACGAAGAGGACAGGTAGGGGAGCAAGGAGTGTATTGTTCTTTCTGCGAGAGGGTCGGAAATGTGTAACGCTAGCGACCGTGTTCCGGTCATATGGAGTGTTGCATGCCAACGGGCCGTCGGCATCATTTATAGCGCACGGTTTCATATCGGGTCATATCGGGTCCACTTTGGTTTGCGTTATATGTCACCTTCTTTGTAGGATGACAGTCTCAGTTTGTTACGCAACACGCTCCAACACCAAGCCCAAGGTTCCCAGGTCGCAGATCGCCTGTTGGACGTCCATTAATCAAATGAGTGCCCCAAAGCTAATGGCAAGGGCGAGGAGCACAAGCCTCCTTCAGCAGCGCAGCACAATTTGGCAAACCGCCGGTCAAATGCCGCCGGTCACATGCCGCTTTCCATGTGTCAGCGCGTGTCCATTCTCATTTCACATGTATTTGACACATCGTTTAGTACTTATCATAGACAAGAGTTACAGCCCCTTCGGAAATTTTGAGCTTAATTTTCGTCACCGTACGACCATGGAATCTACAGCGCCTCCCTTGATTATCAAAGACGTCCCCCAGGCCTTCCTCGAGCTTTGCAAGCCCGATATTGAGGTTGCCATCCAGCTTGAACCCAAGGTCGACCCGACCCGCCTCACCAAGAACTATGCCGACGCCTACACCGATACCAACGGCCTGCGCAGCGGCCGAGGCTTCGTCGTTAAGACCGGCCCTGCCTGGCCCAAGCGCGAGGGCCCCAACCCCCGACCCTTCCGGCGCGAGTTGCGCCCCGTCAACGGTCATCGCATCGCGCCCGTCTGGGACAACATCCTCACCCGCATCGACGTATACCTTAAGGGGGCTAAGCTGCCGTTCACCGCCGTCATGCCACTCGGCTTCGCCAATGAAGGAAAGGAAAGGCCCTTCTGCCCCCTGGTGGTGGCGATCGGCGTCGAGCCCGAGAAGGTGGCCTTCGAGGACGCGAAGGCCGTCGCCGAGTACGTTAAGCTCAACATCCTCGCCGAGGCCGGCTTCAACGACGTCGAAGTGGCCCTCTGGGAATTCGAGACGTTCCTCTCCGGTTCCAGCCCCAAACTCCTGACCCTCGACCCCGAGCTCCACGGGCACCTCACCAAGTTCCATCACCCGTTCGCGTCCACCCTCGGCATCGCCGTAGCGCCCCTCAAGCAGCCCGGGTACGAGGGCTCGCTCGGCCTGTTCCTCACGCGTGACGATGGTACCGAACTCCTGGCTCTGACTGCGGCCCACGTCGCGCGCCCCCCCCCAATGTTCCCCGACAACAAGGGCTTGTCGCTGAAGGCGGCCGACAGGCACCAGGAAGAGATGGTCGTGCTCGGGAACGAGGGCTACACACTCGCAATCAAGAAGATCCAGACCAAGGTCGGACGCCTCCAGCAGAGCATCAAGGCGCACGAGTTGAGGGCCCAGGGGCTGCGGGGTCGGCTGGACAAAGGCGCGGCAGACGCGAACGGGTCCATCGCCGCTGCTATCAGGACCGCCGAGCAGAAGGTGGAGATTTCGAAACAGTGCATCAGGCAACTCAACCTCCTCCACACCCGTGTGACCCAGTTCATGCCCATCCCCGACAACCGCTGCATCGGACGAGTCTTGTTTGCCGACCCCATCGGTGCCTCTTCCGACGGGCTCGACGCGTACACCCGGGACTGGGCGATCGTTGGGATCCGGAAGGACGCATTCGGCGATGATTTCCAGGGCAACACCCTGTACATTGGTACGTCTCCCGTCTCGCTAATAACTACCCTATTGTTTACTTAGACTTTATCATGCAGGCGACAAGCTCGAGGAGCAAACCTTTCTAGACCACATGTTCCCCCACGTCACCGATCGCGAGGGCTACGCATACCCGGAGTACGGCCTGCTCCGCATCCGCGGCGTTGTTCCCTTGGACGAGATTCTCCACCCTAAGCACCTCGACGCCAAGGGCGACCCCGCCATGGCGGTGGTCAAGAACGGGAGGACTACGGGCACCACTGTTGGTTGGATGAGCGGCTTGAAATCCCTTGTGCGCTATTACAAGTTTATCAACGTCTCGTTCATGTCTCGCGAACTCACCGTTGTCCCCTACGACAACAAGCCGGGGCGTGACGCCTTCTCGGACGCAGGCGACTCAGGTTCCGTCATCGTCGAGCGGGGTGGCCGCGCCGTCGCCGTGCTGACCGGCGGCGGCGGCAGCGGCATCACCGACGCTACTGACGTCACCTTCGCCTCCCCATACTGCGAAGTAGAGAAGCGTATCAAGGAGGTCTTCCCTGGCATCCGCCTCATTTAGGTTCGTGCACTCCCCTTCCCCTTTTTTTTTTTTTTTGTAATCCAGTTTTATGTGCTAAGAACTAGTCTATGTTACACGATTCGTCAGATGTATAGTAAACTGTGCTGCTAATAGAGCCTCGTTGCTCCCTATGTGTCGATAGGAATTAGACGAGGTCTAGTAGTGCATCTGTGGTGGTAACATGGTTTGGGGTTTTCTATAATTGCTCGAAACGAAAGCAAAACACTAACGTCTCTCTATTGCACCTTCCCCTTCCCACTGTGGGAAGTGCCGCCACCCAGATCAGATGGTACTGGCACTTGTCACCCATTTCAGGTGGCACATTCTAGCTGATATAGGTGGCA